>BNJV01001661.1_pt1 | contig 53629 bp, 96 predicted proteins | sample 8540591 | NCBI WGS metagenome assembly BNJV01 (sample SAMD00202457, study PRJDB9452) | human saliva metagenome | host: Homo sapiens | reverse complement strand
GAAGTAACATTTGCCTGCTACTTTTTATTTGACGACGGAAAGTAAACTTGACATTTTACTAGAAAAATAATTATATTGTATGTAAAGTAAACTTTCCATTTAAGGAGGGGATTGAATGTGAAGAATAGATTAGAAGAAATTCGAAAAGCAAAGGGAATCACGCAAGAAGAGCTCGCGAATGCCCTTGAAGTTTCAAGGCAAACAGTGGGGTCTTTAGAAAACGGAAGATACAATCCGTCCATCATCTTGGCATTTAAAAATAGCGAGGTTTTTCAATGTATCGATTGAAGAGGTATTTATTTACGAGGAGGATCAAAAATGAAGAGTAATAAAATTTGGTATTTAGGATACTTAATCAGCTTGTTTAGTTTAATTCTATTGCTTACGCTCAATTTAAATGAAGCTCTCCGAGTGGGTTTGATTATGGTTTTTGCTATTAGTTTAGCGGTTTCACATGTTCAAATCATGCACCTTAGACTATTGGAAAAGGATACTGACTATAAAAATCAGCATGAATGATGAGCGGAATGAAAAAAATTAGAGACAAAGTAAATGCAACAATGGCATCGGTACTTATGCTCCTAATGGGAATGATTGCAGTTGTCTGTATTGCAATACAGGCTTACTTACCTGCAGCCCTGTTAGCTATTTCTCTAGGAAGTTCTCCAATACTAATGATTATGATTAATAAATATTACGAAGGAAAAATACTAACTCTAGATATGGAATCTATGAATTCACCGTTTCGAAGTCATTGAAGCAAAATGGTGAACATGAGATAATGGATTCAGATCGTATTTTGAAAATGATATTGCCACAATCAAAGCCCAGACAAGTAGTTTTTAAGTGGCAATGAGTGAGTTTGGAGGAATCACATGGATTATCAAGCATTACGAAAAAAATACACACTTTATACTAGAAGCGCAGGAATTTTAGCAATGATTCTGATTTTTTGTGTCGCAGTGGTGATCAGCGATACGCTTCTTCAAACGGTGGGGGTCCTAGTGGTCTTCGCAGGATTATTACTGGGAATCCAACTGATTAATAAATGGTATTTAGGAAATGTAGCGAAATTACTTCACGTGGATTTGGATTTAGCATCGTGGAAACAATATATCGAGTTCAATAAAACGGCCAAAAGAGCGGCCCTTCAGATAGATGCAAAAACTACAGAAGTCTCTTACGCCTACATGACAGGAGATTTTGAAACAGCGGTTCAGAAGGCCAAAGAAGCCTTGGAATTGGACGGTCTTAAACCACAATTTAAGGATATTTTGGAAAGCTACTTAATTCGTTCAGTCGTTTTGAGTCAGCCAGAATTAAGCCGAGAAGAACTGGATGCACTGCTTAACGAGCTGACGATTACAGAACCGATATTGGCTAAGAAAACCGAACAAGTAAGTGTGGCTCTCTATGACTTAACCATCGAGCATGAGAGTAACGACTACTTCGAAACTTTGACGAATGAATTCAAGTATCCACAGTTAGAAATCATCTACTACCAAGCCTTGAATGCCACCATTAAAGGCGATACGGCTCAGGCTCACGAATTACTAAGCAAGCTCGTTCACGAAGATGAAGAGTTGTATGTGGTGAGAATGGCAAAGGTTCTATTGAATGGGACAGTTGAAAGATAGAAGAGCCATAATTACAAATTATTTTGTAAAAAGATAAATAAGTTTTTTTGAATTAATGGAGATAGAGGATGCAAAGTAAAAAAATTAGATAGAATCATGGGATTGTTTTTTTGCTATTTCAACAGTAGTATTGATTTATATTTTTTTACAAATCGAGATTTTTACGTGGGCTTTTTCAAGACACCAAAATATTCTCAGTTGGTATATTAGACCATTGTTTATAATTCCAATTGTTATTGGTGCTTATAAACAATCATTTTCAATTTTGTTTATGTCGATTTTTGGCTTATTCACAAGTATGTTTTGGTTTCCAAAACCAGAAGTGGTGGATGAACAGGTTCATTTATTCTTAGAGTTTGAAAAGAACTATTTGACGAGTGGTTGGACAACTGAGAAAAATAGTCGTTTGTACATTGATTTTATTATTCTTTATTTTTATGATTTATACTACTTGGAATCGAAAATGGGGACAATTATTATGGATTGTAATCGCTGGAGCTGTATTAAAGGTCGTCCATAGTATCCTTTCTAGTGGAGAGAACGGAATGGCACTCGTTAAACCAGCAGTTACGGGGTTAGTGATTTGTATAGTGATCATAGTATATATTAAGAATAGAAAAGAGAATAAATAGTTAAAGGAGAAACCTATGAATGAGTTTAAAAATAGTGTTAGATCAAAATTCCGGTACATATGTAACGATTCCAGAAGCAATTAGAAAAAGTATGGTTAGAGGTATCTGATGGTTTACAAATATCTGAATTTGCAACAAATCTTCCAAACAGTTATGAAAGCAAAAATACATGAGTTACTAGAAAAAAATCAGAAGTGTGGTTTCATAAAGCAGAAGAGAAAGTTTTTTTTAACGAATTTGGCGAAAAAAATACCTTTAGAATTACTTGGAATACATTTGTTATCAGAAGATTACGAATCAGATTTTATTTTTGGGCTAGAGTTTGGTTCTCCTAGAGAATCGGAGCATGGAATTGGCTTGAAAATGTCATTAAATACAATGGATATCATTGATTATGGAGATGCAGAGGTTGCTTATTTTTAGTTTTGCATAGTCATTATCTATTAACAACAACAAACCGGAACCCCTTAAAGGGCTCCGGCCTTTTCTTTTTATTTAGAAACTGCTTTTTTGTAATAGAGTTCTAACCCTAGCGCTGCAACTAGTAGCACCGCACCGACTGGTAAGTAGAGAGTCGGGTAGACGGAGCTGGTTCCGTAGATGTCGAAGACTCCTTTGAGGAAGCTGCCGAAGATGAAGGTGAGGACACCCATCTTATAGGCTGCTTGTGCGTCTTCTGATTCCAGGAAGGTTTTCCCGGTCATTTTTGCTACGAGATTTGGCACCACTCCAAGCACGAGTGGAATCATAAAGAGCAAGTACATGAATGGGGAGTACACTTGGTGGCTGAAGAATTCATACACGTTCCTGCGACCAATGTGACAATGGTTGTCACTGCTCGTCTTGTTGGGGGCTTCTCCTTTCCGTTAGGGTAACTAAAATGTGCACGACGAACCTAAAATGTACTTAAAAGAGGTGGAAAAAAATCAATGGACTCGGTAAGATAGAGATAGAATGAACAATGAATAGAAGGAAACAATAGTGAATAAATGGCTTGGAGGGGAGTTTAAGATGGAAACGAAAGGGAGTAGCAAGGAAGTTTTTGAGAAAATTTTTTCAACGGCCTCAGTGGATTTTAAAGGTAATAATGGTTTAGAAATGTTAATGCGCTATTATAAGGATGATATCCCTAAATCACCTAGATTTTTATATGATTCAGATGCGGTATATTTTTATAATATTGATGAAGAAATCAAAAGCTTGAAGAATGATTGGGAGAGAAGAGATCTAGCAGAACGCGGAGATATTATGACCTCTATTTGGATTCCGCTGACTTATTATTTGAATCTTAATAAAGATGGCAAGATATTAGCGAAAAATAATGCCGGTATCGATGAAATTCTTTTAAATCATAATAATGAGGAATGGACACTTTTTAATGATTTAGCAGAACATTATGCATCGAGAGGAAATTTGTTATTATTACCGAACATGAGAAATTCAGCAGGAAAACGGAATTTGAATCCTGATAAGTTTATGATGTCAGAAGATAAACTGGATCAGTTTTTATACTATTGTTTTAAAGGAAATCTAATGGAGTATTTCATCGACGAGACAAATTTAGTGGAATGGATTTATTCAGAAAAACTTAGAATGTATGTTTTCTCAAGACTTTTTCCAATGCTCGTTAGATGAAATTAAGAATCGTAAAAGTTGTTATAGACAGAAATAATATAGAAATTAAAGAAAATAACATACAACAATTAACTGATAATTCTAATATCTCTAAATATAAGTATAGAGACTTTTCACCAGATGATTGGAAAACATATTTTGATAGGTTGAACAAAAGTAATTGCGTATCGTAATTCGGTTGATATCAAACCTCACTTACCTTTAAAGTGGGATAAAAATAGACCATTCAACAACAACTGAGAAAGGGTAGAAGGCGATGTCTAAAAAAAGGGAAAAATTCTAGTGTGTGTGCTGATTCTTATTGGAGTCATGTTGGTAGAGCTCAGCATGTATGTCGTACCGTTAATGGAAGAAATCAGAACATTTGAGTTGCAACTATTTATTGTAGGGGTGATTTTATTACTAGGAGTAGTAATTTCTTTTGAATAAGGGGAATAATAAGTTTAGTAATATTAAGGAGGGTAATAAGATGTATGAATCTTTTTCTAAATCCTTTGGGGAAAGTATAAAACAAAATGTTGGCGACATAACTATTGATACGTCTGAAGCTATTCTTGACAGTTGTATGGATGAAGGGATACTGAAAGAATTACCGATATTGAAGTATGTTGTAACTGCGTGTAAAGTGTATGACGATATAAAGGGAAGAATCTTCCTGACTAAAATGAGAATATTTATTCAAAGTTTTAATGCAGGTTGTGCAAGTGAAGAAGATGTAAAGAAAAGACGAGAAATGGTTAATAAGAAAAATAGAAATGAAGAATTAGCTTATATTAGTGTGATAATAGATAGTTTCCTCGATTTTGAGAAACCAGAAATACTGGCTAAATTATATTTGGCATATCTAGATCAACATATATCATGGAACGAATTCTGTGCATATTCTGAAGTTACCAATAGTTTACTTAGAATGGATATAGACTACTTAAAAGATAATCAGACCGTTTCAACGCAGAATAATATAATAACGTCTGAGTTGTTGCGCCTAACTGGAAGTGGAATGATGTATAGCTATCAAAATGATTCTCCGTTTGTAGAAAATGAGCAAGGATATCTTGTTATGTATAATAGTGGTTTTGACCGAGTAAAAATCAAAAGAACGAATATTTTCTAGGACAGACTTTGGAGAAAAAAATATAAATATCATACTTTCAAATAATTAGCTATTTATAAATTATATTGAAATTATAGGAGGGACGAGGGTGACAACGATAGAAAGTGGGATAGGATTAGAAATTCCGCGAATAATCTTGGTGAGTGTTGGGTTCATTGCAACATGTGTACTTATTACTTTCGTTCGCCGATGGATAGTTGCAAAACAGAGCGGAGGCCCGTTTACTGCACCATTTCATATCGCAAAGGGAACGTTTTACATCCATGTGGCGTCCTGTTTCAGAAAACGGTGCATCCCTTTGGCATCGATTCGCCGGATTGTGATTGATTTCATGCGAGGCCGGAAGGGCGGAGGTAGCCGATATGCCGTCAGAATAGAACAAAAGGATGGTACAACCACAATGTTCTTTATGGGGAAAAAACCAAGAAAAATGAAGCGCTTTTTGGAGCGCTTGCAGCAAGCTGTTAAGCGTTATCCGATAAAAATTCAGGAATAGAATAATTTAAGTAATATTTAAAATGTCAACATTACATATAATTTTATTTGTAATGTTGACATTTTGTTAAAAAAGACACATAATTAAGTATCCAGTTTGAAATTGGAGTAGGGCGGAATAGTTTATCCTGATTTAGAGCTGAAGCTCAGGAAGGAGGTAAAACTATGGACTTGAAAGTCATCTTCGACTGGAAAGGAGTCGCTGCCCTAGGAGTTTCTGTAGCTTTGACTATTGTCTCTACAAAGATTGATGGTGAAGCAGCAGAACGAGTGTTAATCACAATGGTTAACATGTGTAAAGGGTTAATGGTTGCCAATTATGGCAATCATTAATTCTTTATTTATAGGAGAGTATTTTGTGAAAGGTTTGGGAGTAAAAATGAAAAAAATACAAATGAGCTATACGATCAGATAATAATTCGAAAGTACCTTAGTAAGTTAAAAAAATAATAGAGATCGGTTAAATTTTCAAAAATAATACTAAATATGGGTTGTCCACAATAATTAACTTAGGTGGAGATGATTATATACCTTTTGACTTTATTATGAAAAAAACGCAGAATCATTGTTGAAAGACATGCTTTTTAGAAACTATTAGGGCATTAATTGAGTATTATAGAATTAAAGTTAAATGGTATATAGTTCAGAAGGCTGACAGCAAACTGATTAGTTTTGACGAAACACGTCACATGGGTATTGATTCAAAAAAATTTCATTTTTATCGTTTATCTATGAAGGTAGTAATGGGAAGCGTACTATTTATGTTTTTAAAGAATTTGGAATTTCAAACCAAATTGACCGTGAAGTCATGAAAAAGAGTTTTTCCAAGAAAAATAAATTACAGGATTTTTTTACTATGTTTCGTTAACTGCAAACAATGCTTATAAAGAAGTTATAAATCACAATAACGATGAAAATGATGTTACTAGAGGTACACATAGATATTCTATAGAACAGTTCTTTAATATATTTTTTTAATCAGGATGAGTATTTGATTTTTAAAAAAATATCGAATTATTCGAAAAAAAGAGATACAAAAAAATATTATGGATTATCAATCGTTAGAACTCTTACGTCAAGTAGCGTTTTCAGTTTTAAACAAACTATACAAAATACGTTGCAAGAATTGAATGTAGATAGTCTTGATCAAAATAATAATTTATCTGGAGAACAAAAAAATCAGTTTTGAAAGAAAAAAATTTCATCAAGATAAAAAAATTTTTGAAGTATTACTCGGGAATAGTGATTTTGCGGAAAGTTTTATTACTTCAGAATGGTTGTTTGATTCTTTTAAGGAATGCTGAAAAATATTGATTTGACTATTATAGCAATGGGTTATTTTAAAACAATAGAACAATTATTATTTGACTTTATCAAACTACATACTATTGAAAAGGATGAAGTTCCAAGAAAGATTTTTGCTGGAAAGCATGGAATGATAGAGTTAAAAGATGATGTACTAAATAATAATGAATATACTAAAAAAATATCTCACTTGGAAGTTTAGTAAAGTTTTTTTGGAGATTACAAATCATATTCAAACTCTTGCCATAAAAAGAAATGATGATTTATTATATCCAGAAATTAATATTGACACCTATACTTACATTATTGAAATGCTCTCTAAGATTGTTGGTTTAAGAAATGGCTATTTTTCATAAACATAACTTGAAGGATTGGAATTTTGTTAGAGACGCGAGAAATCATGTATTGTTAATTCTTTATTTATTTCTAGGGCGCGTATAAACTTACTCAGAAAGATAAGATTGCTCTTGGAATGATTGAACAAAAATAATAATGATTTATATTATAAACTTTGCCAATTTACTAATAAAATTGCGATTTCTGAGTACGACTTAGAGATTCCTATTTTTTTATACTAAGAAAATAGATGATAAATTTAATTTTTTTGTAGCTGAAGCAGATCCTTTTTATAGAATACAATTTTGATAGCAATCCGATCTATTCGGGAGTTTATTTGAAACGTCTTGGGAACAGCCCTTTGCTAAAAATGAGAAAGGAAGACATGCCAGATGAAATGTGGTATGGAAAATTAGTAATAAGTAAAAATGTTCCTGTTAAGATATATCCAAGTGGACCAATAGATAAGATATATTCAAACGAGGAGTGGTTTGGAGAAGATTTATATAGCAAAATACTTGAGAATAATTTTTAATGATGATTTTTTGAAATAGTACCTCAAGTCGTGAAGCGATATTCGATTATAGTTCATCAGAGTTAATAAACTTACATAAAGCAGTGCCTACTGTAACATCTCACATTGCGCGATGGTCGCCTGAGTGTTATAATAGGCACTGTTTTTTATTGAACAAGACTTATTTTCAGACAATTTACATAAAATGAAAATTATTTACAGTAGAAAGGGGAGAACAGGAAGTCTAATCATGAAAAAGTATCACTTTCAGAAGTAAACCAATCGATTGAGACGCCAAATAATAACCGTTTCTGGCAGAACTTAAAAGCTTTCTTAGGACCAGGAGCGCTCGTAGCAGTAGGATACATGGACCCAGGTAACTGGATTACCAGCGGGGGCGGAGGGGCTTCGTACAAATACACATTGCTCTTCGTAATCCTTATTTCGTCATTAATCGCAATGCAGTTGCAACAAATGGCAGGGAAACTTGGGATTGTTACACGTATGGATTTAGCGCAAGCAACAGAGCATCACGCATCAAAATGGCTTCGTCATATTTTATGAATCATCGTCGAATTAGCGCTGATGGCAACAGACTTAGCGGAAGTGCTTGGATCGGCCAGCGCCTTGAACCTCTTGTTTGGCATTCCAATCATGGGTGAATTTACCAACGCCAAATGGAATACTTTCCTTGGATATGCAGTAGCAATTATCTTAACCATCTTAAACTTTAAGTTAATTATTGATTTATTCTAAAAACCAAGCGGGCATCTTCGGGTGCTCGTTTTTGTTTGGTCGGATTTCAAAATAGAGCTTACTCAAGTACATAGATGTTGGTAAAAATTTTCATGCGAAAACTCCTAATCTTCACAGAAGTTTGGTTGTATTTTTCAAAAGAATAGGATAGATTATAAGTGAGAAGGATGGAACCGCATTCAAGTGATGCGACTCCATTTTTTTAAACTCAAACAATGAATGAAAAGCAAGCAAGAGGTAGGAGATGTATTATGTGTTTTCCATTTCATGAAGATGAAAATACCGCAACCATCATTTGTCGTCATGTCGCAAGAGGAGAGAACCCTATTCTATATGCAAGTCATGATAAAGAGGATGGGACGTGGCAGTTTCTCTGTGGGAATAAGCATACCGTCTCAGAGTTGATGCTTGTTACGCTGAGGCAAGCGTTCGAACGGGATACTTCCATTGGAGCGTTAAAGGACCTCCCTCGTGGAAAAGAAGCATGGAGAAATCATCCTAAAGAACAATGGCACATATAAAATCGTCGAACCTGAAGAATATGATGTAGAGGAGAGAATGTTGGCCCAAAGCAAAGGGATATAGTTGTCATCCTTAAGAAGAGAGAATGGAGGAATTAGGATGAAAAAGGGTCTTATTTTGCTACTATGTATGAATGTGTTGCTATTATCGTCTTGCAAGTCTCTTAGTGAACAAAACAAGACAACGACCTTAGATACTTCTATCGAAACCTCAACTTCAAAGCAAGTGACAGAGCAATCGCAAACGAGTGAAACAACAACTGCCGCGCCAGTGACTACGCAAGAAACAACAACGAGCGTCACTACCCAAGAAACACAAAACGAAACCACCACCGAGGCTGTTGCTCCAACGCCTGAGCGTCGTAAGAAGATTTTAGCCGTCACTCCGCAAATTCAAGAAGAATGGTATTTCTGCGCTCCAGCAACGGTAAGTATGATTCTTTCCACCCAGGGAAAATTTGTTTCTCAGCGACAACTGGCACAGGAGATGGGGACTTATGTACCTTTTGGAACGCATAATAAAGACGCCATTCGTGTGTTGAATCAGCATTTAATTGGCTATTCGGTGCCTAAGGATGGGCAGGCCGGATATCGCCTAGCTTCTGTCACGAATGCAAGTCCAAATTCTGAAGAGATGAGACTATTCAAGGAGCGCATTCGCAAAAATATTGATGATGGCTATCCAATGTATTACACTTTTACCCTTTCCAAAATTTATCCTGGAAAAAATGGGGAGCATAATGTGATTGGAATTGGGTATGAATTGACCCCAGATGGGAAAGATATTTCAGCCATTTATTATTTAGACTCCATGACACATGAACAAGATCCTGTCTATGGCGGTTTAAAAAAGGTGACGCCAGAAGAGCTGCTGGAAGCAATGGCGGCTTGCGAGGAACCTAATTATGCTTGGTAAGAGAATGATGAAATAAAAATAGGATTAGAAGGAAAGTGAGAGGAAACATCAATGAAAAAAATTTTTATAGAACAATAAAAATAGGTTTATGTGCGGCAACGCTAGTTACATTAGCTGGATGTGCACAGACATTGGTAAGATCCGAGTCGAAAAGTGTGACGGAAACAACTGCTCCATCGACAACTGTCGCAAGCACAAAGCAGGAAACGCCGCAATGGGTGGCATCGTATACGAATATGTCGAACCAGAGCAGTATGGATGAAGTGAAGGCGTTACTTCTGCTTACATTGATAAAGAGAGTGTAGAATCGTTCTTAAAATTGGTGAATGAGTACAATGAAATTGTCGGTGAGACGGGTCTGCAAGGAGATTTTGCGTCTTTCACCAAAAACAGAGTATGATGTAGAGAAAATCAGTAATCTCTGGAATGCGAAGATGGGTGATTTTGTCGGAACGAACTGCCGCATTAATACTTATGCATTATTGAAAAAAATAGCATTGAGATTCCTCCGATTGAAAAAAAGATGATACGCTCCTTTTTATTGATAATGACGCCATTGACAAAGGAAAATTATATAATTCTGAGGATAAAGAAGCGTTAAATCGATTATTCTCGAGAGTAAAAACAGAAGCGACAACCGATGTGAAAGTACATGCTGCAAAAATGGAGCAATTCCTCTCTCAGTTTAAATTTAATGAGAATGCACGAATGCTTTCCGTAGTGATTCATGATAATCTGGATGGCGAGTCTCTCTTTATTGGCCATGTCGGTGTATTAGTGCCAACGAGTGACGGCTTCCTTTTCGTTGAGAAATTAACGTTTGAGGAGCCGTATCAAGCGATTAAATTTGCTTCCAAAGAAGATGTTTACAAGTATCTTTCAACGAAATACCAAGACTATACCGGAGAAGGCTTAGCAAAGCCCTTCATTATGGATAACAATAAATGGGTAGAAATGAAGTGAAAAATAAGTTGTTCGTCTTGATCATAGAATCTGGAAGTAACGAGGGAGGGTGAAAGGATGGCTTCTAGCAAGGAATACTTAGCCTATATTTTTAGAACAATTATCAGAATTAGAGGATATCCGCTATCGAGCAATGATGGGGGAATATATTTTGTATTACCGGGGAAAGGTTGTCGGTGGCATTTATGATGATCGATTCTTAATAAAAAATGTGACATCTGCCAGAGAATGCATGCCGGACGCCTCATTGGAACGTCCATATGAAGGGGCAAAAAGAAATGCTTCTGGTGGAAAAATGTAGAAGATAATGAGTTCTTAACGAGGTTGTTTAAGGCTATCTATGATGAACTGCCATCTCCTAAACCCAAGAAAAAGAAATGAAGCCGGAGAGATAGGACTCGTCTCTTTAAAAAAGTTGGCTTTTTGCAACACTATCCTCAACTTGAAAGCAGGCTTTGAAATTTTTCTAGAAAATGAAGAAGACCATATTAAGATTTGTAAATGATAAAGTTTTAAAAACAGTAAATCGAAAGGTTTGCTGTTTTTTTGATGCAAAATTCGACTATAAGTCGATTTTGTTGACAAAGGTTCCAGGGAGGAGATATTCTAAAACCGACCAGAAGTCGAGAAAGGAGAATGGACATGAAAAAAAGGTGAAAAAAAGAAAGCAAGAACTTTTAAAAATTGCCTATCAATTATTTATTGAAAAAGGCTACGAGAACACAAGCGTTGACGAAATTATTGCAACAGCGGGAATTGCTAAAGGAACCTACTATTATTATTTTCCAAGTAAAGAGGCGACACTTGAAGCGGTAATTGAACTCATGATTCATGAAGAAGTACAAAGAGCGAAAGAAGTATTACAGAGCTCTTTACCTGTTTCACAAAAATTTATTGCGGTGATTGCAGCCTTTCGCCCTACTGAAAATGAAGCGGGGATCGCAAAAACAATTGATGCAACAGAAAACCTCCTCATGCATAATCGAGTAAATCAACGGATTACCAAAGAAGCGATTCCGTTTCTTGTAGAAGTTACTAAAGAAGGCATAGAAAAGAAAGTTTTTGACTGCAATCATATTGAAGAACGCGTGAAAATGTTACTAATCTTGGGACAACAAGCTTTTGATGAAGGGAAGTACACTCATAAAGATGTAGAAGTGTATATTGATATAGCTGAGAAAACACTAGGTGCAAAACGTGGAACGATGAAGTTTATAGGAGATATTATTGCTAACCGAAAGAAGGCGTAAAAAATGGATAATAAAGAAACCTATACTTATAGACCTGTTCGTTTTTATATACTTGTATTCGCTTTTAACATGGGGATTTTGGTTTTTAGCAGGAACTTTTCAAAAATAAAGATTTGATGATGACATTTATGTTACTGGGGTTATTAATGCCTGCTTTGATAGCAATTACTACCGTTTTTACATCTAAAAGCAAGGTTTTAAAAGAAGATTTTAAACGAAAAATCATCGGTTTTTATCGTATAAAACCAAGTGTTCTTTTGAAAGCCATTATCATTTATGGTTTGGTAATTCTAGCTTCTATTGCTACTTCCGTTTTTATTTGGAGGAACTTTAAACCAGCTCACTTTTACAGAAGATTTTTCGTTTTCTGTAGCAGGAACTCCCGCTCTTCTTACATTGATTCTTGCCTCTGTCATTGAAGAGGTCGGATGGAGAGGATACGGAGAAGATGCGGTTGGACAATATCATAGTTGGTTTAAAGAGTCTGTTCTGTTTGGGTTCATTTGGTCAGCTTGGCATCTTCCGTTATTTTGGGTTCCTGGAACGTATCATCATGGATTAACTGAAATGGGAGTGTTTTATGTTCTGAACTTTCTAGTAAGCGTGATGCCATTTGTTTTTATACAAACATGGGTTTATGTAAAAAAATAACAGAAGTATGATAGCAACCATTATTTTTCATTTATTTGTGAATCTCATGCAAGAAAAAATTGCTATGACGCCTCAAACGAAATGTATTCAAACGATTTTTATCACGATAGCAGGAGTTCTAGTAGTTCTAATGAATCGGGAACTGTTCTTTGAAACAGAGCATGTGGGACGATTGCTCGAAAGTCAGTTTAAGGAGGCCGACGTGAATGAGTCGTAATTTTAAGAAATTTCTTCTGCTCTGGGTAGGAGAGTTTATCTCATCAATCGGAGGTGGACTCACTAGTTTTGGGCTTGGAGTCTATATTTTCAATCAAACAGGGAGCGCAGCAAGCATGGGGATCGTCACCTTATTAGGCTTTTTACCGACATTACTTTTAGGCGTTCCAGCTGGAGTGTTAGCGGACCGATATGATCGTAGGCTTCTTATGATGATTGGGGACGGGCTCTCAGCGATTGGAGTGATTTATATTCTCGTCTCCATGTGGATGCAAGAAGTGACACTATGGCAAATTTGCATCGGAGTGATGATTAGTTCTGTATTTTCGGCACTTCTAGAGCCTTCTTATAAGGCTACGATTACCGACCTTCTGACGAAAGAGGAGTTCTCTAAAGCAAGCGGACTTGTTTCTCTTGCTGGAAGTGCGAGGTATCTTTTGTCGCCGATGATTGCAGGTCTCCTTTTGTCGATTGGCGATGTTAAATGGCTTCTCATCATCGATATTTGTACTTTTTTTCTAACCGTGTTTGCCGCAGCAGTTGTAAGACGCGGGACTCCTTCAAATGTCTCACAAGAACCGCAAAAATTTTTTAAAAGTTTAAAAGATGGGTGGACAGCTGTTCGTTCTAGAAGAAGTGTGCTTGCTTTAGTATTTGCTTCTTCTTTCTTAACGCTGTTCATGGGTGTCTTTCAAATTTTAGTGGAACCTTTTGTTTTGTCTTTTTCTAACGCGCAAACTTTAGGAGTTACAGAGTCAATATGCGCGAGTGGGATGCTTGCGACTGCGGTTTTCTTGGGAGTTAAAGGAATCAAAAAAAGAATACATCAAAGCATTGAAAAATATCGCTTGGCTTAGCAGGGATTGTTTATGGCCATTGTAGGGTTTTTTTCATGGCAAATTGAACTCCTCTGTTTCTTTGGATTTTTATTCTTTTCTACCTTGCCTGTAGCAAATAACTGTTTAGATTACCTCATCCGTATTAATATCCCTCAAGATGTTCAAGGTCGAGCTTGGGGAATTATTGGTTTCATTTCTCAAATGGGATATGTAGTAGCCTATGCCACAGCTGGACTTGTAGCAGATACATTAGGAACTTTGACAGGGAAAAGGGGTCGGTAGTGGAGCAGCAATGGGGATTATCATCTCTGGAATTCTACTGATGTTCTTTTTCGATTTGGTTATTTTCTCAAAAAGATATCAAAAAGTCGAGGACGAAGAGATGACTTCAGTATTAGGAAAAATAAAAGTTATTCCTACCTAAGTTTTTTTGTTATAATAACGATACAGTTTAAAGAGATTTGAGGCGAAATAAATGAAGCCGGAAGAGTATTCTTGGAATGAGTGGGAGCGAAAACGTTATATCAATGGGGAAGTGAAGGTTCCGTCTGAATATAAAATTAAAGTCCCCGATATCCCCCAGAAGAGGCTGGAGTTAGAAAAGCTCCTTGAACAATTACCGCATAAAGAGGTCGCGCGTTGGGCTGTTGAAAATGCCCGTGATTTTATAGAGGATATTGAAAACTTTGCTGATAAGGAATCTATTCTAGAGGAAACTTTGAATGTATTTCAACAGCGACTCGAGGGCAAGATAAGCGCGTATCAGCTTCGTCAAGCTGGATTTTTAGCAAACACTTTATCAAAGCGGTCGAAGGCGGATATCAGTAAGTTTGCTGCCAGAGTGTACGCGCAAGCTATAGCATCTGCTCATATGAGAGGGCATGCGATGGTTTCTTCTGATTATGCAATTAAAGTCATCCAACTGAAGGATCCAAAAGATTTAGACCGAGTAAGAGTGGAAAGAGAGAGACAAATTTCATTAGCGCAAGACTTTTTAAAGAAAGTAGGATACTAAAGATGAACATGAGTATTAGAGAAATTATAGATAAAAAGGAAAAAGAATCGATTTCAAAAGAAGTTTTATATGATCTTCCAGAATGGTTTGGCATGCCAGAAAGCACGCAGGAATATGTCGATGATGCGATGGATAAGCCGTTTCTAGCTTGTTTTATAGAAGATAAACTCGCAGGATATGTTGTGTTGAATGCTACGAGTGAGGATTGTGCAGATATTTTTGTGATGGGAGTCAAAAAGGAATTTCACCGCCAAGGAATCGGCCAAAAATTGAATGAGGCGTATGAACAACTAGCCAGGAAATTAGGGTACACTTATTCTCAAGTGAAGACTGTAAAAATGGGGCATTACGAACAGTATGATCGTACGAATCTTTTTTATAAGGCGATGGGGTATAAGGAGTTAGAATGCTTCCCAACATTATGGGATGAATGGAATCCGTGTCAAATCTATATTAAATATTTAGGGGAGTGAAGCGGAAGATTTCAACAGAAAATAGGAAACAGAGGAGAATTCGATGAAAGTAAAGAAGATTGGTATCGTCAGTTTGTCTAGCGGAATTTTAGGGGAGAGTTTCATTCAACATGAACTCAATCTTGGGAATAAACGATTAGAAGAATATGGGATAGAAGTTGTATTTTTACCTCATGCATTAAAAGGGCTAGAATTTATAAAGCAACATCCCGAATGTAGAGCGCAGGACTTACTAACCGCTTTTCAGGATGATTCAATAGATATGATTTTATGTGCCATTGGTGGAGATGATACGTACCGACTACTCCCTTATTTATTTGAACAAGACGCGCTTAAAAAGGTTGCCAAGCAAAAGATCTTTCTAGGTTTCTCAGATACGACCATCAATCATTTGATGTTACATAAGGTGGGCATTCGCAGTTTCTATGGGCAAGCGTTTTTTTGCCAGATGTGTGTGAACTTTCGAAGGAAATGCTTTCGTATACAAAAATCGTATTTTGAGGAATTACTGACAACGGGAAGGATTAAAGAAATCAGGCCGAGCGACATCTGGGTTCAAGAAAGAGAAGACTTTAGTGAAAAAAAGGACTAGGGGTTTCGATGCCAAGTTTTTCCAAATCACGGGTTCGAGTTGCTTTCAGGGGCTGCTCAGTTTACAGGGCAAATCCTAGGAGGGTGCTTGGAATCCATGTCGGAATGTCTCGAAAAATTCAAGATATGAGGATACGGTTCGCCTCGTGCAGCAGTATCAACTATTTCCTACTTTAGAAGAATGGAAAGAAAAAAATTTTTGCTTCTAGAGACGAGTGAAGAACAACCGACTCCTGAACACTTCCAAAAGATGATTCAAACGCTAGAACGCTACGGACTTTTTGATGTGGTGTCTGGTGTGCTCGTTGGAAAACCACAAAATGAAACCTACTATGATGAGTATAAAGAGATTCTTCTGGCAGAATTAGGGGAGAAGCAGCTACCCATTGTCTACAATATCAATGTTGGGCATGCGACACCTCGTTGTATTATTCCTTTTGGGATTGAAGCTCAAGTGAATGTGGACGACCAAGTGATTCGTTTTATCTATGAATAATAAAATTACAGAAGTGAGAATAATGAAGCAGACTCAAATGGGGAAGGGGAGTCTGCTTTCATTTTTCTAAAACAATGACAGCATCTTCCAAGATGTATTTACTGACAAAAAGGGAATAGAAAATGCCATAATGAGATGAATTCTAATAAATTTGGGTATTGGATGAAATCGCTACTGTATAGAAAAATCCGAACCTGAGGACTAAAAACTCTTATGGAAAAGGAGTAAATATGGAAACAAAAAAGATGTGATTGGGCTAACCATAGTCTACTTGAACAAAAAATACCATGATGAAAAGTGGGAATCCCTATCTTTGACGATAAGGAATTATTTAAGACGCTTTGTTTAGAAGGGATGCAAGCAGGCCTCAGTTGGTCTACGATCCTTCAAAAAAATGGAAGGGTTGTGTAAAGCCTTTGATAACTTTGCTCCAGACATTGTGGTGAACTATGATGAAGATAAGGAAGCTGAGCTCCTTCAAAAATAAAAGAAATCATCCGAAATCGATTGAAAGTAAAAATCTGTTGCGAACAACGCCAAAAGCTTACTTTAAGATATGTGAAGAGTTTGGGTCGTTTAGCGACTATTTATGAGGGATTTGTCAATCATACTCCAATCATCAATTCTTGAAATCCATAACAGAAGTCCCCGCAAAAACGGAGCTTTTCGGACAAAATCAGTAAAGATTTGAAGAAAAGAGGCTTTAAATTTATTGGATCTACTATTATTTATGCTTTTTATGCAATCGGTAGGGATGGTAAATGATCACCTTCTGGGATGTGAGTTTAGAAGGGTAGAGAAGAATTAAAAATTTATTTTTGAATAGGAGAAAGGTGAAGGAGAAACATGAAAAATCGCTGCAAACGAGTTTAAAGAATTATACCAAACAAGTGAAATCACGGTGTTAGATGTACGAGAAAAGGAAGAATTTCAAGACGGACATATTCCAACAGCAAAGAACTATCCTCTAAGTACGTTGGAACAAGAGTATGCAACATTAAATCCAGAGCAAAAATACTACGTTATCTGCCAAGGGGGCATGCGTTCAGCAAGGGCTTGTCAATTTTTGGAAGAAAAAGGCTTTGACGTGACGAATGTTGAAGGTGGCATGAATCAGTGGCAAGCTTAAAGAAAAATGACCGAGGTGCAACTAGTTCCTTTTTAACAAAAGCTTCCTTGAAACGATTTGGAAGATTGGTTTTTCTACGGAACAACCAGAGTGGACGAAGTGGAACGCACCGTATTTTTAATGATTATCGCAAGTTTGACGATACCAAAAGTTTTGAAGCAAGCTTGGTTGCGAACTTTTTAATGAGCGAAGATTGCCGATGTATTGTCACTGGAGGTCTGCCTGTGGGGATGGTTTCAAAAACATGGGTGGATAAAGCTACACGGTGGCTAGAAATCGGGATTGTGATTTATGACGATCAGTTGTGGGGGCGATGGAATTGCAACAAACGCGCTGACGAAGTGGGTGGATGCTATTTTCCAAGAAATCGATGCGCTCGAACATATTGGAATGACGACTTGGAGTGGGAACAGTGCGATGATGGCCGTTGCTGAAAAAATTAGGGGTTCCTAAAAAGAAGGTCAAATCCGCAAAGTCCGTTACTATCAAGGAAAAGTATTATGACAGCGTAAAGTATGGAATTTTACGCGAAGAGTGGACTACAAGAGCATAACAATAAAGAAAGAGACTGATTACGCGAATCAGTCTCTTTTAGTATGCAAGTCGTGATTATTTTCCAGGAGTTTTTGGATCTAAGCCAAATGATTGTTCTAAAATTGGTCTTAAATTATTTATCGTATCCGCTGTACCTTCTATTGCGATAGCGTACACTTTATCACCTTTTTGAACGACCCATTCGTACATGTATTTACCATCAGAGAATGCAATTTTCATTAAGTAGGCATCCTCTCCAGCAAATTTAGCTCTTGAGCCTTGTAGACTAGTCTGTTGTTTGTCATTTTGCCAGTGGTCATACAAACGATTCGCAATTAACTCTGCGCCAAAGGTTTCTCCGTTAGCAAGTTTGACAGAGTCTTTAGTGTACGAGTTCATTGATAATACATTGTATTTATCTGGTGAAGAAAACTGGAATTGAGAACCAGTATTTTTATCTTGGTATGCGACCCAATCTTTAGGAACATTGACATAACCAGATGCTTCACGGCCAACGCGTTGAGTATCCGAAAGTGAAACTTCTTTAGTAGTAGAAGAAGCACCAGCAGTTGTTGTTGGAGCAGTTGTAGTAGGTGTAGCCGTAGTTTCTTTAGCGACTTCAGTAGTTGGTGTTGCAACAGTATCTATTGCTTTCTTTTCGTTGTTCCCGCAAGCCGCTACCAATAATGAGGATAGAAGCGTTATAGAACCTAATAAAATTTTGTTTTTCATAATAATTAATCTCCTTCATTTAGTTCAGATTTTTGATTATTGTCCGGGAGTTTTCGCCTCTAAGCTCCATGTCTGTTCGATCACAGGTCTTAAAGCATTAAGCATATCCTCAGAACCTTCGACTTCGATAGCGTATATTATCTCACCTTTTTGGAAAAACCAACAGAGGTAGTATTTACCGTCTGTAAATAGGACTTTAAGTAAGAAAGCCTCCTCGCCAGCGAATTTGGCTTTTACACCTTTTATTTGGTCGACCTCTTTTGAGTTTTTTAACTTAGCGTATGTACGATTTGCCATTAACTCAGCACCGAATGTTTCACCGCTTCCAAGTTCTACTTTATCTTTAGTGAAATTGTATAGTGCCACAGCATTATATTGATCTGGTGAAACATATTGTACTTTAGTTTCGCTATTCTTGGTCCAGTCTTTAGGAATATTGAGATAACCAGTATCTGCATTCCCGATTCGTTGAGTGTCTGCAAGTGAGATTTCTTTTACGTCAGAAGAAGACTGAGCAGTTGTTGTAGTCGTTACAGTTGCCGTTGTATTTGCTTGGGTTGTTGGCGCTGAGGTTGTCTCCGTTGCATTCTTTTCGCCGTTCCCGCAAGCCGCTACCATTAACGCAGATAGAAGCGTTACGGAACCTAATAAAATTTTTTTTTTCAAGATAGTTGTTCTCCTCAACAGGTTTATTATATTTGTATTATATCACGGTACGGGGTTGAATTTAAATAAAAAAACATTTTACAAAGGATGAGGATAGATAGGAGATAACAAAAGAGACTAATCGCGTGGACTAGTCTCTTTTAGGTTGTTAGTGATTATTTTCCAGGATTCTTAGGATCTAGACCCCAAGTTTGTTCGATAAGTGAAATCATCGTTACAATCGTCTTTTTGTCTCCTTCAAAAAGAAGCCGTATAGACTTTATCCCCTTTTTCAAAAATCCAAGTAAAGTAGTATTTTCCATCTTTCATTAAGAGTTGTAAGAGGTAAGCATCCATTCCGGATACTTTTTGTTTTAGTACCTTGGATTTTATCAACATTTTGTTGACCACTCCAGTTAGCTGCTAGACGATTGGCAATCATCTCTGCTCCCCAAGTTTCTCCTTCACCAGGTTTTGCTTGATCTTGAGTGAATCCATTTAATGTAATAATGTTGTACCCATCGAGTGCTGAGTACTGGAATTGTGGGCCACCATTCACATCTTTAAAGTTGACCCAATCTTTAGGAACATTGACGTATCCAGCGTCGTCTCGTCCAACACGTTGAGTGTCGTTGAGTGAGATTTCTTTTTCTTCTGAAGAAGCTCCCGTTGTTGTCGGCGCTTGAGTGGTTGCTTGCGTGGTTGTTTCTTTAACAGCTTCCGTTGTTTGTACGGTCGTCGTTTCTTTTGTTTCTTTAGTAGAGTTACCGCATGCTGCAAACACAAGTGCAGAAAGAACAGTAACAGAGCCTAATAAAATTTTTGTTTTTTTCATTGTTACACTCCTAAAATATGAATTTATAGCGTTAGTGTACCATTTTTAAGATTTTTAAAAAGTTTAGTCATTAGTTTATTTGCTTTTGATAAAAGTTAGTCCTAACCATTAGAGAGGAAATAAGATAACAGCTTATTTCAATAGATGGTATAATAGAACTACGATTAATGATGAGGTGAGACTTATGCACCTGTTAAAAATTATCCTATTTGTTATCGGGATAACCTTTTGCCTTTTTGGATATCTCATCGTGTTCAAAAGGCAGTATGGGCTCATCAATGATTTCAAAGCACGGAAGAAGGCGGGGAGCCAAAAGGATGCAGATGCGATTCGTATTGGGCAAGTTGAGTTAATCCTAGGGATTGGATTGCTTGTACTATTTGTGTTATTAATGATATTTACGTAGAGGAATACTATAGAAAGTGAGTTTGGCAGTGAAGGAATTAGCATTAACATTAGAAGATACGCAGTGGGAGAAGACGACGATTACGCATGATCGAAAAATTGTGCGAGCCATTGTGGTAGACGAAGAGGGGTATTTCTACTTCGTTCGGGTACACCGCGATGATATCTTCGGGACTGGCGTTTTTATTGAAACAGCTGGCGGAGGCGTAGAAGAAGGAGAGTCTACAGAAGAAGCCATCCACCGGGGAACTAAAGGAAGAACTGGGGGTTAAGGTAGAGGTCCTTTGTAAAATTGGTCTAGTCAGCGACTATTATAATCAGATTCACCGTCATAATTTAAATCATTATTATCTTTGCCAGATCAAGTCTTTCGGAGAAACCGAGATGACCCCTAGAAGAACAAGAGGAATTTCAATTATCAACATTAAAGATGACTTATGAAGAGGCCGTTTCTGAGTATCAAAAGTGTACTTCTAAACCATGGGGGAGTCCTTCTTGCAAACCGCGAATTACCCGTTCTTGAATGGGCGAAAAAAAGTGGTTAAAAGGCGTAAAAATAAAATGAAAAAGAAGAAAAAGTAATCATAGTAGGGGAAGCCTATTCATGGTTACTTTTTTTATCGAATATTTTCTTAATAAAATCACAAATTCAACTTGTAACTACCAGTTGGTTTTGCTATATTAAAGGTGCATATAAATCGGTAAACAATAAGGTTAGGGATTGTTTTAGGTTTTGTTGCAAACGCTTACTAAAAAAATAAAAACGAAAGGAAGTCGAAAAATCTTATGGGTAAGAGATTTTTTGATAAAAAATGTAAGTACAGTATTCGCAAATTTTCAGTTGGAGTCGCTTCAGTAATGATTGGGGCTACTTTTTTTGCATCTCCGGTTGCTTTAGGAGTTGAGGTCGAAGGGGAACCAAGCAGCGAAAATGGGGCTATTAGTGAGGCGCCTTCCTTAAACCAATTGCCGGATGAAGTATTAAAGGCGATTGAAAAAGCAGAAAAAGAAGGGCAAGCAAACAAAGCTGAGGAGGGAGCTTCCGCTACTCCAAAAGAAGGAGCAGCCGCATCTGAGACTGGGGAAAATCAACCTTCAAAAGAAGAAACAGCTAAGCCAACTGAAGCAGAAGCGACAACCGTTGCAAAGCAGGCTAAACCAACGGAAGAAGCAACTGCTACAGAAGCTCCAACGACAACGACGCCGAATACAGCAACAGAAGCAACAACGAAGCCACGTGAAGTAAATGGAACGGTGGAGAAAGCCGACCAATTTACAGCAGATAAGCCAGCAACGAAAGCAGAAATTGACGCTGCGAAAAAAGAAGTGACGAAAAAGGAATATACCGTATTCCCAACACCACAAAAGGTCACTTATGGAGAAGGGGTAACTGCTCTAGAAGGAAAGTAAATCTGGTATTTAGCGATAGTCTAGATATCTATACACGCAATCGTGCAAAAGAAATTTTTACAAGCTAATCAAGTTTCTTATACAACAAGTGCAAAAAGAAGCAGAAGGCTCTACGAATATCTTCCTAGGGGGTTCATGGGGAATCTTCACTAGCTGAAAAAGAAGTTCAAGATGTTTCAAAAGATTTATACAATAAAATTGATGCCTATGTTTTACAAGTCAAAAACAATAAAATATCCATTGTCGGAAAAGACACAGACGCGGTGTTCTTTGGCCTTACAACCTTGAAACATATGCTCAAAGATTCACCAACTCCTGTTCTTCGTGATGTGACGGTAGAAGACTATGCAGAAGTGAAAAATCGTGGGTTTATTGAAGGATATTATGGCAATCCTTGGACGAAGGAAAACCGCGAAGATTTAATGAAATATGGTGGCGAATTAAAATTAACGCAATACTACTTCGCACCAAAAGACGATCCATATCACAACAAAAAGTGGCGTGATTTATACCCAGAGGAAAAACTAGCAGAAATTCGTGACTTAGCTCGTGTCGGAAATGAAACGAAGACACGCTATGTATGGACAATCCATCCATTCATGCATAACAAGATGCGCTTTGAAAACGACGAGAAATACAAAGAAGATCTTTCTGTCATCAAAAATAAATTTACACAATTACTCGATGCAGGGGTTCGTGAATTTGGGGTGCTTGCCGATGATGCGGCTTGGCCAGTCGGTGGATACAATAGCTATATCCGTTTAATGCGTGATTTGACAGATTGGTTAACGGAAAAACAAAAAACATATAGCGGTCTTCGTAAAGATATGATTTTTGTGCCTGCTTGGTATATGGGACAAGGGACGGAGGATGAACTTCGTACACTAAACGAACACCTTCCAGAAACAGTCCATTTAACATTGACAGGTGGGAAAGTATGGGGAGCTGTGGACCAAACTTTCTTAACGAACTTGAAACGAAATTTGACAGAAGGTGGAAAGAAATATCGTCCAATTCACTTCTGGATTAACTGGCCATGTAATGACAATACAAAACAACACTTAATTCTTGGTGGCGGAGAAAAATTCTTGCATCCAAATGTTGATTTGTCACTTTCGAATGGAATTATGCTGAATCCAATGCAACAATCAGAAGCTTCAAAAGTAGCTCTGTTTGACATGGCTCAATATGGCTGGAAGCAATGGAGAAGTGCACAAGAAGCAGAACAAATTAATGACACCGCTAACTAATTATGTGGTCAATGGTAATTTTTAAAGACAGTGAAGTTTCCAAAAGCCTTCCGCGAACTTGGAAAAACATATGCGAAAACCAAAACAGACCTCCTCATGTTACAAAATTAGAAGAGTCAGTAGAACTTGCACCTAAATTGACCGCCTTTTTATAACAAATTGAAGTCAGGTCAAAACTTGGATGTAGAAAGAAAAGAATTAAAAGAAATTTTTGCCTCAATTGAAAGCTGACGCAATTCTTCTAAAAGAAAAAGGAGATAAGAAACTTATTCACCAAATTCACTATTGGTTAGACAATACAGTGGACCAAATGAATGCGCTCGAAGCCCTCTTAACGGCAACAGAAGGACTGGCAGAAAAGAATGATGCGAAAGTGTGGGATAACTACTACGCAGGATTGAAGCATTATGACCAATCCATTAGTTATGCATTCTTCTATGTAGATCACTATGAACGTGCTGAATTTGGAGTTCAACATATTCGTCCGTTTATTAATAATCTAAAAAGAATATTTAGCAACGCATATTCAGACGATGCTTCGCCCAGATAAACTGGTAACTACATTTATTACAAACCGTGCGGGTGCTGAAGGCGGACTTGCTGAGTTACAGACGGGGATTACGATACACATGTAATCGTGAAGACGACAACCGTAATTGAACGAGATGACTATGTGGGATTACGTTTCAACAAAGCGATTAAGATTCATACGCTCAGTTTGCCACAGGAACTAAGACAGCCGATAACTACACATTCGGCAATGCCGTTGTTGAATATCAAAAATGAGCAAGGGGATTGGGTAGCGCTCACGACTCCTGCCTATACAGGTGAGAGAGCGTACCCTTGAGTTTAATAATCTAGATATTACTGCACAAGCCGTTCGAATGCGTGCAACTGCTAAAAAGGATAATGCTTGGCTTGCAATGCGCGAAATTGCTGTCAATCGCCCACTAGAAACGGGAAGCAAGAAGGTAAAAAGCAAATATCACTTTAAGTTCTAATCTAGTGTATAAAATATGGAACTAGTGTCGTTCAAATGCAAGATGGAAATGCGACAACAGAATCTATGATGGCACATGCAAACCAAACCAATGTCACCCCTGAAAATGCTTGGGTACAAATGGATTTAGGAGCTGCAAAAGCTATTAAACGGGTACACCTTGTTCAAGGAGAGCGCGACAAATTAGCAGCGGGTGTCATCGAATATTCGACAGACGGAACTAATTGGACGACGCTTCAAACATTAGCTGGAGAAAGAACGAGTGATATTATCAAAGAATTTACAGCACAATTTGTACGTGTTCGCAATACACAAACCTTGAATAAATGGTGGAGAATCGCAGTTTCACGGTAGAAGATTTTCACTCCAAATACAGACTTGACAGTTACAAGTGTGGATAGCTTGAAGGAAACGCCAGTCGCTGATAGCCGTGGACGTTATGAGATGACATTACCTCAAAGGAACCAATATTCCAGCAAATGGATATCTTGGAATGAAATTGAGACCGCCTACATGAAGCTTCTTCGATTACTCTGGAAGATGCAGGAGAAACAGGATTAACACTAGAGTACTCTGCCAATGAAGTCGAGATGGTATCGTGCAGACGAACTACCAGAACATACCTTTGTTCGTTATGTTCGTCTCGTGAATAAGACAGATAAAGACCAAGCGCTTCCTGCTGGTAAGTTAATTGTGAAGACAAAAAGAAGTGGAACCAACAGAACTTCAATCAACCACAATGGGCATCCACCAATATTATGGAGCAAATGATGTTCGTCGCATTCACAATATAAGTCAATTATTTGATGGAGATTACAACAATTTCGTTGAGTTTTCTGATTACCAACGTAAAAATGGTGAAATCGTGATGAAACTCAGTACCACTCGTCAAGTAGAAGAAGATTCGTGCATACATTCAAGATGCGGAACGGAATTAGTTTACGAGATGGTAAGATTCAAGTCAGTGAAGACGGTAAGAACTGGACCGATGTGGTTACAGTGGGTGACAGGGGTCGAAAATGAAATTCGTGACAACTCTCTAACGGATGGTTGGACACATGATGCGGCTAAACCTGGAAACCGTTATATTGAAGGGGTTCTAGATAAACCAGTTACCGCTAAGTTTATGCGTGTGCTCTTTACAGCGGATTATAATGCACGTTTCTTGAGGCTTTTAGCGAAATCGAAAATCAATGATGGTGAGTTTATCAATCCTGAAAATAATCCTACAGTGACAGGAAGTGGAACAGAAGACAAAGATAACTTGAAGAAACATTTAACGGATGGAAATGTATTAACTAGTTATGCGACAACAGAGAATAAGGAGAATTGGTTTACCACTTATCAGAAGAAACGGCTGTAAATCATGTTCGTTTTAATTGCAGATGTCCCAGAAGGAACCACTGTAAAAAGTCAAAGTGCGTACATTGAGATGAAGCAGGAGAATCTGTGTGGAAAGAACTGGGTAAAAGTAAAATCTAGCTTCCAAAACATTTGCACTTCCAGGAGAAAATCCACGAATTCTTGATGTGAAAGTTTCTTGGGAAGGTGGACCTGCAGAGTTCTACGAATTATCAACCTTTACTAAAGAAGTCACTCCAGATGAAATTCAACAGCCTGAACCAGACAAACCACTAACGCCAATTGATTCAACTGTCGCTAAACGAGAGTTGAAAGACGAGACTACAGGTGTGATGATTTCAGGGTCAACTACCGCCTTAGAACCAGTGAAGACTTAGCAGTTCAAAAGGTTCTTGATCAAACATTGGATGGCAAAAAAATATGATGCGTATGATATTCGTTTAGGAGGAAAAAGCAGGTGGCTTTGTTCAGCCAAATGGAACAGTTGCTGTGACGGTTCCAGTGAAAGCTGATGCTGAAGTAGAAACGATTTACTACATTACTCCTGAAAAAACGATTGGAAGCTCTAGCATTTACTCAAAAAGATGGAAAAAGTAACCTTTAATACGACTCACTTCAGTGTTTACGCAGTTGTGTATAAAGGAGCCGTGGCTGTAGCGAATCCAACAACGCCTACAACACCGACGAGTCCAACATCGCCAGTAACGCCGGGGACTCCTACAACTCCTTCTACACCTCCAGCTGTAGCTTTCGGAGAACCAGGTAGAACGACTCCAGCAGGTGAAAAGCCAGTTGCTAAACCTGAAACCGTCAATGGAGCTGTGGCAAATCAGCTTCCAGCTACTGGAACAAGTGATGCAAACACTCTCTCTTTGTCGCAAGTTTAGCGCTTGCCTGGGAACATTGTTCTATAAAAAGGAAAAGAAGAAGCGTAATCTCAAAAAGTAAGACAGTAGAGAAAAAGACCTAGCTGAAAAAGCTAGGTCTTTTCATATAGATTCAGAAAACATCTTCGCAAGGTATATTTTGTAATGGGATAACTCAAAAATAAGTCAAAACTACTATTGTAAAGAAGCTGAGGGAGGTCTATACTGAAATTAAATAGGGAGTTTTTAATAAAGTATATTAGGGGGAATTAGGTTGAAGATTCATTCGAATTGGAAATTGGGGTTATTGATTCTGGCTGGTGTTTCTTTAGCAGCATGTGGGGGGCATAAAGAAGAGGCGAAGTCAACGACAGAGACGGTAGTGAAAGTGACGACAGTTGAAGCAACGACAGTGGCGCCTGCTAAATTACCAGATTCTTTGCTTCCTTTTAAGAAAGAGAAACAATTGGTATTGGGAGAACTGGATAAACTGGAGCGTTCTACGTCAGCGCATATTCAACTGAATATTAAAGATAAGCCAAAAGCTAAGAGAGAACCAAAAATCAGTGTGGATCCAGTTGGATGGCATAATTATAAAATGCCTATTGATGATTCAGGGAGTGGGAAAGAAGCATGGCTCATGAACCGTGGTCACTTAGTAGGGTATCAATTTAGCGGTCTTGATAACGAGTTACGTAATTTAACACCAATGACAGCCTTATTAAATACGGGAAGCCTGTCGGACACGGATTCCGCAAATCAAACTGCAATGTTATTCTATGAGAATAGTCTTGCGGATTGGATTAATGCGCATCCGAATGATTGGTTAGATTATAAAGTGACGCCAATCTATCAAGGGGATGAATTGATTCCACGTCAAGTTGAATTGCAGTATGCGGGAATAAAAAGTGATGGAACTTTGATGAAGATTTCTTTTGGGACAAAACAAGAGAAAACAGATGAAGATGGTGTAACTCATGTAATTCTAGAGAATACATCACCAAATGCCAAAAATTGACTATGCGACGGGGAATGCGGAACCATTATTTGCTAAGAAGAAAGTTGAAACTACTGTTGCTCAGACTGAAGTGGTGACTGAAACGACGGTAAATCAAGAAGAGTATATTACAGTCTATGTAGCTAAAAAAGGGAAGTCAGATGTTTATTGGTACTATAAGGAAAACATGCCAGCAAACACAAACAAAAGGAATGTTGTAGAAATGACAGAGGCAGAAGCAAAACGCCAGGGGAAAGTTCATACGTCTAAAGAAAAGAGATACAGACCATAAGTATAATGAGCGCCACACAAATTGAGTGGCGCTCATTTCATTTAATCTTCCTTCACTAAATACCCTAATTTATCGAGGGCATCTTCGATATAGTCGAGGTCTTGTTGGTTTTCAGCCTCAACTAGATGATAATGTACGCCGTCTGTTAAGGATGACAGAGGGCGGAAGTCTTCTTGATGGATTTGTTCCAAGAAGTGTTGGACGTCGCGGCGACAGGTCAGTTTCACAAGAGTCTGAATTTCACCATAGACTGGATGGTCGATTTGAATATTTTGGACACGACCTCCATTATCGACGATCGCTAGAAGTTCACTTTCGATAGCCTCGGTATCGTGTTTGACCTTGAAGAGGCGATGAACGTACGGCGAGCTCTCTTGTTCCTTGTAGACATATCCGCGGTTCGTCGATAGAATCGTGACCCCATCAGCGCGGAGAAGCGCGATGTCTTGAACGATAATTTGTCGGGTAACGTGGAAATGTTCCGCTAAGCTTTGCCCATTGAGTGGTTTTGGAGCTTCTTTCAAGAGCTTTAATAACTCAGATTTTCTTTCTTTTGGCATAGTAGACCTCTTTTAGCGTCTTTTTTGTAAAACTTTATACACCACTAGTGCTAATTCATAGTCTACCATACTGTGAATCACTGTACCAAATCCGACTAAGACGAAGAGGACGTAAAACATGCTTTGAAGATCTGTCCCTGAAACCGAGTAGAAGAGCACACAAGCCAATACTTCACCGACTGCGTGAATAAGCGCAAGGACGAAGTTGAAAATCCATGATGCTTTACGGTTTTCAAGCGTCTTTGGATGCTTTTGTAAGAAAAAGGCCCCAAGTGTCGCAAAGAGAATATGTGACAATGCACGGAAGACAATCACAAGCGGATAAGCGCCAGAGATAAAGAACCCGTATGAGGATCCAAGAACGACAAAGATGGCCATCCAAGGATTTATAAACATTGCAATAAAAATCGCAACGTGACTTCCGAGGGTATATGAAGCTGGTGGAATCACCAATTTCAGTAGCATCGCGATAGGAATAAAAAAATAGCAATCGCGGTTAATAGTGCGGTAAGTGTCATAAAACGAACATTTTTTTCATCAGAATAAAAACTCCTTTTTGTTTTACTGTATATACAGTAGTATAGTTCTGTGTATACAATAAATCAATAGGAAACTCAACTTTTTCGCTCACTTTTCGCTCATAATTCGCTTGATTCTATAAAAAGTATCTGCATACATAGAAAATTATATTAAATAGTACCGCTTTATTTTTGGACACAATTCTATAAAAGGCCCTCTTCCAGTGATTTCTTGACAGCGTGGTACTATACTATTATAAGGTAGAAATTCAAAGAGCAAGGAGCTTATTATGAAACAAAAAAATTCGGAATTATTTTAGCTGCGGGTAAAGGAACTCGTATGAAATCTTCCCTTTACAAAAGTAATGCATCCCGTTTGCGGAAAACCAATGGTAGAGCATGTTGTCGACCAAGTTGAAAAAAACTGGAGCAACAGAAATCGTTGCGATTGTTGGACATGAGTGCTGAAATGGTGCAAAATCACCTTGGAGACCGTGTTTCTATGCTGTCCAAAGCAGAACAATTAGGAACTGGGCATGCGGTGTTACAAGCAGAATCTCTCTTACAAGGAAAAAGTAGGATACAACCATCGTTCTCTGTGGAGACACTCCGTTATTAACAAGCGAAACTCTTTCAGCCTTAATGGAAGAGCATGAACGTACAGGGCGCTAAAAGCAACCATCCTTACAGCAATTGCAGAAGATCCAACAGGATACGGCCGTGTGATTCGTGATACTGATGGTTCCGTTCTTAAAAACGTAGAACAAAAAGACGCAACTCCTGAAGAACAACAAGTAAAAGAAATCAACACGGGTACTTACTGCTTCGATAACGTAGCTCTTTTCAGTGCTTTACATGAAGTTGGTAATGACAACGCTCAAGGAGAGTACTACTTACCAGACGTATTAGAAATCTTGAAGAAACGTGGAGAAGTCGTTTCTGCGTACCCAATGAAAGATTTCGACGAAGGAATGGGCGTCAACGACCGTGTAGCTCTTTCAAAAGCGGAGAAATACATGCGCCTTCGTATCAACGAAGAACATATGCGTAATGGGGTTACTTTAATTGATCCGGAAGCAACTTATATCGAATCAACCGTTCAAATCGGTGCGGACACTGTGATTGAACCAGGTGTTGTCTTAAAAGGGAAAACAGTCATCGGATCAAACTGTTTCATCGGAGCACACAGCGTGGTTCGTGATAGCATTCTTGAAGACGGCGTTCGTCTGGTAGCAGCGAACATCGAAGAATCTCATATGAAAGTTGATAGCAATGCTGGTCCATTTTGCACTTACGTCCAAATTCTGTATTAGGGTGAACGTGTTCATGTGGGGAACTTTGTGGAAGTGAAGAATTCTATACTAGGTTCCGACACGAAGGTAGGTCACTTAACGTATGTCGGAGATGCAGACCTTGGAAAAGACATTAATGTCGGTTGTGGAACAGTGTTTGTAAACTATGACGGAAAAAATAAACACCGTGCAACAATTGGAGACCATGTATTCATTGGATGTAATGCGAATATCGTAGCTCCTGTAACAGTTGGAGATGACGTGTTCATTGCTGCGGGTTCAACCATTACCCAAGATGTTTCCCAAATGGAGCATTAGCCATTGCTCGTAGTCGTCAAGTGAACAAAGAGGATTACGCTTCAAAATTACCGTCAGGAAAAAAGATTAAAAATTTTTTTGAAAAAGTTTATCAAAATTATTCAAATATTAGGCAAAAACTGTATTATAGAACTATAAAATAAACTTCGGGGGTTATCATTTGTGGAACATTATTCCGATCCTAATTTAAAAATATTCGCTTTAAGCTCAAATCGTCCTTTAGCAGAAAAAATCGCTGAAGAAGTAGGTTTAGAACTTGGTAAAGTGTCTGTGACACAATTCAGTGATGGAGAAATTAAAATCAACATCGATGAAAGTGTTCGTGGATGTCATGTTTACATCGTTCAATCAACTTCTTATCCAGTAAATGATAACTTAATGGAATTATTAATTATGGTAGATGCTTTGCGCCGTGCAAGTGCAAAAAACAATTAATATTGTAATTCCTTACTACGGATATGCTCGTCAAGACCGTAAAGCACAATCTCGTGAACCAATTACCGCAAAATTAGTTGCAAACATGATTACTCAAGCGGGAGCAGATCGTGTGTTAACACTTGATTTACACGCTGCTCAAATTCAAGGGTTCTTCGATATTCCAGTGGATCACTTATTAGGAGCTCCACTACTTGCAGAACCATTTCTTAGAAAAATAACTTTAAAGACAAAGATATCGTTGTTGTTTCTCCTGACCATGGTGGAGTAACTCGTGCTCGTAAAATGGCTGAGTTCTTACACGCACCTATCGCGATTGTGGATAAACGTCGTCCAAAAGCAAACGTGGCAGAAGTGATGAATATCATCGGGGAAGTCAAAGGGAAAGTTGCCGTATTAATCGACGACATGATTGATACAGCTGGAACCATTACTCTTGCAGCACAAGCGATTAAAAGATGCAGGTGCGGAAGAAGTATATGCTTGCTGTACACACGCCGTATTATCTGGCCCAGCTTTAGAACGTATCAACAACTCAGTGATTAAAGAAGTTGTTGTAACCGACTCAATCGAAGTGCCTGCAGAAAAAACAGGTGGAAAAATTGTTCAAATCAGCGTGGACCAATTAATGGCGGAAGCAATTCGTCGTATTCACGAAAACCGTTCAGTGAGTCCGTTGTTTATTGAGAAATTTACTATTTTAGATTAATAAAGAATTGTTAAAATAAATGAGCCGAGGCTAGGGTCTCGGCTCGTTTTCTATATACTGAACCAAAGGAGGCTATAATGGAGAAAGAAAAAAAGAAACCGTTCAGGATGGATATTTTTGATTTCTTTTATAGGGTTGATTCTGACGATGGTATTTTTACATGAAAAAAATCCAGATATGCCTTACTTTGAAGGGAAGAGTCTTATTGAAAATGGTATTCTGCTCCTTTTTCATTGGGGACTCTTGGAGGAGTTTTTTTCTAATGAGTGTAGATTATTGAAAATCAACTCTAAAGAATGTAGCCATCCTCAAGGCCAAAGAAAAAAACGCCTGAATCGCTCGGGGAGTATTATCAAATAAAAGCAAAGGCCGTTTTTAAAGTAGGGATTTCGATCGGAATCGCATCCCTAATAATAGGAATCTCATCACACTTTATCCCTGACTTATTCGTTATTGCGGAAGCGACTTTATTATTTGGGTTAGTCACCTGTTTGTTGTCGCTAGTCCCTAAATCGCTAGCAAAACAAATTTTAAAACAGAGTCACAAGTAGTGTTGAGGTGATATTGAATGGATAGGAAGAGAAGAAATGCTTGGAGACTGTTTCTGATAGGAATGGCTCCTCAAGTACTTACTTATATGATGATGCTTTTACCGCATTATGAGTATGGTGGAGGATATGGTGCGGCGTTCATCGTGTTCATCCTATTCCTATCGGATTGATGTTAGTAGGCATTAGTTTCTTACATTTTTAAGGATTTCAATTGCTGAAAAAAATCATTGAAAAACACAGGGTTGGATAATGTTATTTATTCTTCTCTGGATTACTTTTTGTTATTTTAAATGTATGCGGCGTTATTCAGTTACCGTCAAATACAATACCAATGAAGTAAGGAAAAAGCAAAATTATGGAAATTGAAAAAAATTAAAAAAGACAGCAAATAAGTTGATGTGGTTTGGACTATTATCACAATGGATTTTATTGTTTTCCCCTATTTCGAGGAGAGATTGGAATGGGAGTTGGTATGGGACTCCTTTTATTGGTATTCCCATTTTTAATTCTAAGCGTTATTCTCAGTCTCTTTATTTTTCTTATACATTTCGTATGAGGAAAGATCATTTAAAGAAATACGTGGGGACAACTACTCGTTATGAGCTTGTGGTTAGGGATATCAAGCATTACTTTACACTCAAGCCCTCGGGTAAAAATATGCAAAAATCTTTTTACAATTAAATAATAGAATCATGAGGAGATGATAGGGATGTCACCTCAGTGGGCTAATGGATTTATGTGGACAGCGTGGGTGTTCATCTTTATAACAATGTTGCTAATGGGTTCGTATATCCTACCCTCTAGTAATGAATTCAGAGTGATGACTCTGGGATTAATTATTGCGGGGATCCTCTTTTTGATTAGCTTTCTTTTGTTTTCGTGGATTACGATTCAGAAAAAACATTTGCAAAAACAGGATGGCAATTAGCTTTGACCGGAGGATTTCTCCTCGCCTATGTACTCGTTCTAATAAAAATCATTCTCTAAGAGGAAACAAATAGCGATGACCATCGGCAGGACCTTCTGGATGGGGATGAATTATTGGAGAAAAACGCATCAGGAACTTGTGAAGTTGCAATATACATCGGTTACACCTGAAACGATTGAAGATTATTACAGAGCAACTACAAAGGCTGTTCGTAAGGTCGGTATTTCTGTCATTATTTTTGCATTCATGCTCGGTGTGTTTTCGCAGTTCAATAACGTTTTTGAAGTGATTGGGTTGGTGGTGTTCTTATTTGGAATTGCCATTTGTTTCTTGTCGCTAGCTCCAAAATCGCTTGCCAAAACAAATTCAGAAACAAACTATTCGATAATGTTGGAGGTTTTTGAATGAAACTAGAGAAAACAAAGAATATCGCAGAAGTCTTGATGTGGATCGGGTTAGTGCCACAATGGATTTTTCATGACCAGTCGTGGCGTTCCAGGAGGGCTATTGATTGCCATCTTCATTATGCCGATTTTCATGATCATGACGTTTGTGAGTTTCTTGATGTATGTTTTAATTGCGGTAGAAGAAAAAAATCGGTTAAAGACACTTGGTGGCAGCTACTGCTCACAGGCGCTTGGAGTACCTTTTTGGTATTGTTATTCACGGGAGTAATTAGATTTTGATAAAAAGGTTTAGGAGGAAGAGATTTAAGGAAGCACGACTTTTCGAAAAACAACCAGGGTTAGTAAAAATGCATAAAGTCGCTACTGTCTTGATGTGGATTTCATGGGTCCTAGTTTTCTTTGCGATGTTAGCGATGGGAAACTATTTTTTACCAGATGGTCGAATGCTCCTTTTTATACTGTATATTCTAGCAGTGGCGGCAGTGGGGTTCCTTCTCAGTTTCTCATTGTTTAGTTGGATTTCGTTTAAAACTAAAAAAACACTGAACGAAACGGGATGGCAGTTACTCTTAACGGGTGAATTCCTCATTACGTACTTGCTGCTTTCGATGAGACTCTTTTTTTAAGAGGAAACAAATGCAAGATGGCGCGGGTTATGGTACAATAATCCGGCAAGAAATAAGTGAACATAGCGCACGAGTCGCACTCACTATGGGTGATGCAGCTCGTGTTTTTAGATGGATAGTGGTAATCGTAAGGGATGTTCTTGTTAATCAGTGGCTTTTTTACGATTATCACTATAAATACGTAACGAAGATTTGTTAAGATGCAAGTCTGATTGAAAAAGGAGAAAAAAATGAGTTTTAAAATTGGAGATATTCAAATTGACAATAGTGTAGTTGTGGCCCCGATGGCTGGGATTTCGAACTCTGCTTTCCGTGTCACTGTAAAAGAATTCGGTGCTGGTTTAGTGGTATGTGAAATGATCAGCGACAAAGGGATTCAATTTCGTAATGAGAAAACATTAAGCATGCTTCATATCGAACCAAACGAGTATCCACTCAGCGTTCAAATCATGGGCGGAAATAAAGATACTTTAGTTGAAGCGGCGAAATACGTGGCTGAAAACACAGAAGCGGCGATTATCGATATCAATATGGGATGTCCAGTAAACAAAGTCATTAAAGCCGAAGCCGGAGCGAAATGGCTGTTAGATCCAAATAAAGGTATACGAAATGGTAGCAGCGGTTGTAGACGCAGTGGACAAACCTGTGACTGTGAAGATGCGTACAGGATGGGACCACGAGCATTTATATGCGGTGGAGAATGCGCTGGCTGCAGAACGTGCCGGTGCAAGTGCGGTTGCGATGCACGGTCGTACTCGTGTTCAAATGTATGATGGGAAAGCCGACTGGGAAATCCTAGGAGAAGTGAAGAAGAACTTAACGCGCATTCCTTTAATCGGGAATGGAGATGTTCGTAGCCCGGAAGATGCCAAACGCATGATTGATATCTCAGGCGTAGATGGCGTCATGATTGGACGTGCTGCCTTAGCGAACCCTTGGATGATTCGCCAAACCGTTCATTATTTAGAAACAGGCGAATTGCTTCCAGAAAATACCGTTCCAGAGAAAATTGAAATTGCGAAATTACACTTACAAAGACTTGCGAACCTTAAAGGCGAAGCGGTCGCAACGAAAGAATTCCGCAAGCTTGCAGGCTACTATTTAAAAGGAGTGCCACGTGCCTCCAAAAACAAAAGTAGCCATCAACGAAGCTGAGAATTTACAAACGGTAGAAGCCTTATTAGACCAATTCGTGGTAGAACATTTAGAACGTGAAGAACGTCAAAAACAACGCTTGGCAGAAATTTAAGCAAAAAGCCTTGAAATACTTTCAATAAAGCCTCTTCTTTTGGTACAATAAGAAGAGTTATGAAGAACAAGCACCGTTCAAAGGAGGAACAAACGTGTCTTTCGAAGTAGAAACACAAGAAACATTAAATGACCAATTACAAGTTCGTCGTGAAAAAATGAGTCAGTTACGCGAAAAAGGAATCGATCCTTTCGGTACTGGATTCAAACAAAAAAATACAACTGAAGAAATCCACAAACAATTTGAAGGAGCTACAAAAGAATCTCTTAGTGAGCAAGAGCCTGTAACAGTTCAAATTGCTGGACGTATGATGACAAAACGTGGAAAAAGGGAAAGCCGGTTTTGCTCACATTCAAGACGGCAAAGGCCAAATCCAAATTTACGTACGTAAAGATGCTGTTGGAGATGATGCATACGAAGTCTTCACAAAAGCAGACTTAGGAGACATCGTTGGTGTTGTTGGGACTGTTATGGTCACAAACACTGGTGAGTTATCTGTTAAAAGCAGAACAATTCGTTCATTTAACAAAAGCACTTCGCCCACTTCCTGATAAATATCATGGATTAACAAACGTAGAACAACAATACCGTCAACGTTACTTGGACTTAATTAGTAACCGCGACAGCTTCGACCGTTTCGTTACACGTAGTAAAATCATCCGTGAAATCCGTCGTTATTTAGACGACCGCGATTACTTAGAAGTTGAAACTCCAGTACTACACACATTAGCGGGTGGGGCAAATGCTCGTCCATTTATCACACACCACAATGCGTTAGACATGGAATTATACATGCGTATTGCTACAGAGTTACACTTAAAACGTTTAGTCGTTGGTGGTATGGAACGCGTATACGAAATCGGACGTGTGTTCCGTAACGAAGGAATCGACACCACTCACAACCCTGAATTTACTTCAATAGAAATCTATACAGCTTACACAGACTATAAAGATGTCATGGATTTAACAGAAGGAATCATCTCAGATGTTGCCAAGAAAGTATTAGGAACAACATTAGTTCCTTATGGCGAACATGAAGTGGAATTAAAAGCCCCATGGAAGAGAATTCATATGGTAGATGCGATTAAAGAAGTTACAGGTGTTGACTTCTGGTCACAGATGACGGACGAAGAAGCACGCGCCATCGCGAAAGAAAAAGGCGTGAAAGTTGAAGATTCAATGACATTCGGACATGTTGTGAACGAATTCTTCGAAACATTCGTTGAAGAAACATTAATCCAACCAACCTTCATCTACGGACATCCAGTGGAAGTATCTCCATTAGCGCGTAAGAACGATGAAGATCCACGCTTCACAGATCGTTTCGAATGCTTCATCTGTACAAAAGAGTACGGAAATGGCTTCACAGAGTTAACAGACCCAATCGATCAACGTGAACGTTTCATGAAACAAGTAGAAGAAAAATCTGCTGGGGAACGACGAAGCACATCCGCACGATGAAGACTTCATCCAAGCGTTGGAATATGGTTTATCTCCAACGGGTGGGGTAGGTATCGGAATTGACCGTTTAGTCATGTTACTAACAAACAGCCAATCAATCCGTAACGTCCTATTATTCCCAACTATGAAAAACTTAGACTAATATCCAATTAGTGCCCCGTTTAAGGCTTGCCTTAGACGGGGGTGTTTTTGTTTAACCGCCATTACCAAATATGGTAATTATCATATATGATAATTATCTTTTATGATAATTTCGAAAATGAATCCAAGAAGAATGCGACTGAATTGAGAACACTAAAAGTAACAAATGTTCACAGGGGTCGTAGTTGACTTTCTAAACATTTGATTATACTATGAAAAAAAGTTGGAAGAGTGTATTCTTTCGTAGGTAGTTTTATAGATTTAAAAAGATGAAAGCACCCTATTCGAGCTCTATGACTTGGATAGGGTGCTTTTAAACTAGAGGAGTTAATAATGAAGTTCTTTAAACAATTTGGTTGGATTATGTTTGTAACCTGCTTGGGTGAAATTTTAAAATATCTCTTGCCATTTCCGATTCCAGCAAGTATTTACGGATTAGTATTAATGATGGTTTTCTTAATGACAGGTTTTATCAAACTAGATCGTGTGTACCAAGCGGGGACGTTTTTAATTGAAATTATGGCTTTAATGTTTATTCCCGCAGCTGTTGGAATTATTGAGTCTTGGAGTCAATTGAAAAGAATTATTTTACCCGTATCGATTATTACTGTGATTACGACAATCGTAGTCATGATTGTATCTGGAAAAGTAACCCAATTTATTTTAGAAAGGGAGGAAGACCATGAATCAACTAGCCATTAATTCAGCAACGATTGGAATTGTGATTAGCATCCTAGGTTTTGAAATTGGGGTATTCCTTCGAGATCGCTATAAATGGCCTATTTTTAATCCATTGTTGGTGGCGATTGTATTCGTAATTATCGTTTTAAATGTATTCCGTATTGACTACGCTAGTTATTATGCAAGCGCAGATAATTTAAGTTACTTCTTAACACCAGCAACCGTCTGTTTAGCGATTCCTTTATATCAGCAGTTAGAGTTATTAAAGAAACATAAGAAAGCAATTTTCTTCGGAGTTTTATCAGGAGTTCTAACAAGTCTTTTTACAGTGTGGCTACTTTCTTTCATTTTCCAATTGACACATGAAGAGTATGTTACGCTTCTTCCAAAATCGATTACGACAGCCATCGGAATGGGACTATCTCAAGAGACCGGCGGATATGTAACGATTACGGTTGCAGTGATTATTATTACTGGAGTTCTAGGAAATATGTTTTGCGAGGGGATTTGTAAGATTGCTAATATTACACACCCAGTTGCTAAGGGATTGCGATTGGAACCTCTTCTCATGCGATTGGAACTGCAAGAGCGATGCAAATTGGTGAGATTGAAGGAGCGATGAGCAGTCTATCGATTGTGATTTCTGGGATTATTACATTAGTAGGGGCTCAGATTTTTGTAGGATTTTTATAGTATGTAACAGTTTTTCTACTTATTTCTAATGCTTTTTGATAAAGTGGTTCTACTGAAATAATACCAGAAATTCGAAATCTTTTCCGAAAAATTTTTTCACAAATGACTTAGAAATATTGTTGTAACAATAATGTAATTTGTGATATCATGGTTTTTCGTTCTGAAATGATGAAAATTTATGATATAATGGTTTAAATAAAAACGGAAAGGAGAATAAATAATGACGATTAAGACAATTTTTATTAAAATTCAAGAAGCTTTCAAATCGTTGGGCCTAGCGAGTCAATTAGGAATTACATTAGAGTTTCATTAGCAATGCTTGCTGGAGTATATGCGCTATCTCAAGATTTGAGTCCCTTGCCAAAAGTAACTCAAGTTGTAGAAATGCAAACGACAGATGCCACATCGTCACATTCTCCAAATCATTCCGAGAAATCAGAAAAAAAAGAAGTAGCTCAAAAGAGGTCTGAAGAGCCTTCGACTACATTAACGGTAGAAGTTCCAACGACAGAAGCTGTAACTACTGAGGAAAAGAAAGTGGCGCCTGAAAAAAACCAAATCAGGAAACAAAGGCGGTTGTCGCAGCAAGTCAGGAGACAGCAACCACTGAAAAATCCTTGCCAAAAACAAAGGAATCCTCCGAGGTCACTTCAACCGGGTCAACGACTGTTCAAAGAGACGTTGTAACGTCTACTTCTACAGTTGCCACTACGGAAACGACGGAAGTGACGACTGTAGCTTATCGCTTAATTCCGTTAGGTAATAGTAATGAAGAGTTTAAAACTTACCAAGAGGCTATCCAATATATGAGAGATGAATTAGATAAGTCTTCAAAAGCCTTTGAAGAAGGGAAGCAAGATTGGGTCTACTCAGGTAGAGTATATGGTGTCCCTTGGAGTGACGGCCGTACTACATTTACGGTTGATTTGGTTCCAAAGGTGATGACGCCTCAAACGCCAGATACAAGTGGTATTTCTACAGAACCAACTCAGTAAATGATTCACGATGACACTTTTGCAAGCTCTAGTTTTGCAAAGTGTTTTTGCAGGAAATGAGTTTACTAATAAGAGTTAGGTATGTTATACTTATATTATATTTTGACTAGGAGTGAAAGATACATGGAATCAAAAAGGAAGAAAATGGTTAGGAATTATCATTTCGATTATCGTTATTGTAGTTTTTGCGTACAATCGTTATAGAAGATATGAAGCAAAAACAAGAAAGAAATAGAGTACAACAACAGCAAATCGAAAATGCAAAAGCTGTACAAGAAGCAACCAAAAATAGACGAAGATGCGAAAAATAAAGCTTAGTGAACAGTTAAAAGATGCTGCGAAAAAGGCTGGAAACATTGCTAAAAGGCATTGAAAAAAATTAAAAAATGCTGAAATGAATAAAGAAATTGAAGATGGATATAACATTGTTAAATTAGATGGCAAATTTTTAATTGTGAAAGATAGCGATGTGGATCAAGCGGTTGAATTAACAGGTGTAACAGATGCTCATGTAATTCCAACGAATGACCAAGATCGTAACCAAAACTACAATGTTTTAGTCGTGAAAAAAGATGGCGAATGGCGTGTAGTCGATGAAACTAAAAAAGGGGAAGATGTTCTCGTATTAACGGGTGAAACAATCACTGCAGACACAAAATTCCGCTTAAAAGATAAAACACTTTATATTGAATAATACGAATAAGAGGCTGGAAAACCAGCCTCTTTTTGTTTGGATTAGAATATTATTTTGGTTTTTGAGCAAGCATCGTTACAAAACGCATCCGAATCCGATTTCCATGTTCATCCAATTTATGTAATTGTCCAAAATCTTCATTATATTTATGGAAGGTCCAATCTTTGTAATACTCTTTTGAGTTCACCAGTTGCAAAGGTCTTTGGAAAATTCACAGGACAAGGGGCATCTTCGGTAGACATCGCTGCGACAATGAGATTATATCCTCCAGGAGCCGTATGAGATTGCATATTTTCAATGACATCTGGAATGCTATCGGGATTTAGAAACATCAAAACCACAGTGGAAATGATGGAGTTGTAGAGACCACCAGGAATATCTGCACTTTCAATATTATAAGGTTCCACGTGAATCTCAGCCCTTCCTCCTCGGCAATTTGTTGGAGATGAGCTAAACTCATGGTTTGGATATCTAATGCGGTAACCTCAAAGCCTTTTTTAGCTAAATAGAGACTGTTTCTTCCTTGGCCGCTACCAAGGTCAAGGATCGGTCCTTTTTCAAATTTCGGAGCAGCTTCAATGACTTCCGAATGAGTTCTTGTTAAGTCGTATTTTTTAGAAAAATAATCTTCTGGAGTACAGTAGAAAGTTAAATAACATCTTAAGTCCTCGCTAGCAGGAGAGACCCGGTGCCAAGCTTGAGGTTCAACAAAAAGGAATGTCGGACTCTTTTGTAAACAGATGCTCAGCAATCACTTGTCCTTCTTCATCGAGTTCATAAAAAGTGAGGGCTCCTTCTAGAATCGTTAAGCGCGCCCAAGTTCCAACTTTTTGTATTATGCATCTTTTGAAATGGTTCTGGTAAAGTAGTTGCCGTCCAAATAGGCATTGTTTTATATGGGATTAAATCGAGGGCTCATAAATAGTCTCCTTTCACTAATGATATAGTTATTGTACTAAAAAAAGAGGCATTGAAAAACTAAAGAGATTTTTGTTATAGCTAATAGTTATAACCAGCAATAGAAAAGCGATAATTGACTAGAATACGAATTGTTGCTATCCTAGTTTCATGCTTATAACGCACGGTGATAAGGAGAGTAGAAGTGAATCCTTTTTAGAGAGTCTCGGTTTGGTGAAAAGAGATATTGGTTGCAACTTTGAAGATGGCCTTTGAGTGTTAATTGTCGAATCATTAGACGATTACGGGAAAGCCCGATACAGCTTCTCGTTAAACAGGTGTCCTGTTTAACAGATGGAGATAGGATTTGTGAGAATGCTATGAACAAAGGTGGTAACACGGGAATTTGACTCGTCCTTTTGCTAACTCATGTTAGTAGGAGGACGATTTTTGTTTGCTTAAAAGAAAGGAGAACACATGATTAAATTAGAGAACATTGACGTGACCTTTAAACAAGGTGTAAAAGTAGTCAATGCAGTAAAAAATGTATCTTTGCATGTGGAACCAGGAGATATTTATGGGATTATCGGATATAGTGGTGCTGGTAAAAGTACGCTAGTGCGAACGATTAATCTTCTCCAACGTCCTACCAAAGGGAATGTGGTGGTAAACGGTGTTGATTTACTAAAGTTGAAACCAAAAGGACTACGTGCAGCTCGTAAGAAAATTGGGATGATTTTCCAACATTTCAATTTGATGAATACTTTATCAGTATTTGATAATGTGGCTTTTCCATTAAAAAAATCAGGGAAAACCAAATCAGAAATTGAACAAAAAGTACTATCCCTATTAGAATTGGTAGGTTTAGAAGATAAGGTCAACAGTTATCCTCGTCAGCTATCTGGGGGGCAAAAACAACGTGTCGCGATTGCCAGAGCGTTAGCCAATGACCCAGATGTATTGCTCTGTGATGAAGCAACGAGTGCGCTAGATCCTAAAACGACGTATTCGATTTTGGAATTATTGCAGAAAGTAAATGTTCAATTAGGCATTACAATTGTTATTATCACGCATGAGATGCAAGTTGTAAAAGAAATTTGTAATAAAGTAGCGGTCATGGAAGAGGGCGAAGTGATTGAAAAAGGAAGCGTTCTTGAAATCTTTACAAACCCGGAACGCGACTTAACAAAAGACTTCATCGATACAGCGACTCATATTAACCAAGGAATTGAAACGGTGCTTTCACATGAACAGTTATTGAATCTACAAGAAGGCGACTACTTAGTGAAAATTTCATTTGTAGGAGCTTCAACTGGAGAGCCATTAATTACAAAAACTATCGACTCAATTCCAAGTGGCAGCTAATATCTTGTTTGCCAATGTTGAGATTATTCAAGATACACCAGTAGGAACACTATTAGTGGGACTATCAGGAGAAAAATCTGGGATTGAAAATGCACTTTCTTACATCAAAGAACAAGGTGTTTCAGTTGATGTCTTAGAAGAGTCAAAGGGAGGTGCTTAGGATGAATGTATTAGAATTGATAGATTTTAAATCTTGGTTTCCAAATATTGATGCCAGAGTTTGGGAAGAAATTATAAAAGCAACGATTGATACGTTAATAATGGTAGGAATTTCTGGTTTAATTGCTGGGGTTTTAGGGATTGCCTTAGGTGTGACATTAGTAGTGACACGTGAGGGGAATATCCTTGGAAACAAATTTGTCTATTTAATACTAGATAAAAATCGTGAATATTTTCCGTTCGATACCATTTATTATTTTAGCGATGTTATTAATTCCATTTACTCGCTTTTATTATCGGAACAACCATTGGTATTCCAGGGGCAATCGTCCCTCTAGTCGTCGCGACTGTACCATTCTTCTCTCGTCAGGTGCAACTAGCATTAACAGAAGTAGATAAAGGAGTTATTGAAGCGAGCGTTGCGATGGGATGTACACCGCTTGAAATTATTTTCAGAGTGTACTTAAAAGAAGGACTACCAAGTCTAATTCGAGCAGGATCATTAACAATCATTAGTTTAATCGGACTAACGACTATGGCCGGGAGCGTTTGGTGCCGGTGGGATTGGTAACGTAGCTATTTCCAGAGGATACAGTCGATTCCAAGGAGACGTTATCGTCGTATCGACACTTATCATGCTTATCGTAGTATTTATCACCCAAGCAATCGGTGACTATTTAGAGAAAAAAGCCACGAAATAACAGGATGTGAGGAAAAGCGGTTAGAAACGAATCACTGGACCGAAACGCCGGAAGGAACGTGAAACGTTCTGCGGACGTTTCGGGAAGTGGACGTCGTTTCTGCTTTTCCGAACTCAACTACACAGGATACGAGACATCGCGTTCAGAAATGGAACGTTGGACCGGAACAACGTAAACGGTCTATCAGACCGTGCGGATGTTTCGGGAAACGCACGCCATTTCTGCGATGGCGAGTTCAACTACACAGGATACGAGGGCGAACGATCAGGGACGAACCATTGGACTGATATGACGCAAGGGACTCGTAACGAGTCGTGCGGACATATCAGGAAATGGACGTCGGACCTGTGAGCCCGAGTTCAACTCCAGGATGCGACCAATCGCACCCAAAAATAAACTAACTCAAAAGGGGGAAAAATAAAATGAACATTAAAAAAATTATTTGTAGCTGCAGCGGCAGCATTAACTTTAGCAGCATGTGGAGCTGCTCAATCATCTAACTCAGGAAGCAATGCTTCAACAGAAGCAAAAAAGAAGTGAAACAAGTAAAATTAGGAGTTAACGCTGGTAACCACGATGTTTGGGATGACGTTATTGCTCGCTTGAAAGAAAAAAAGAAGGTATTGAAGTTGAATTAGTAGAATTCACTGACTACGTACAACCAAACCAAGCACTAGAAAAATGGGAATGTTGATTTGAACTCTTTTCCAAACAATTATTTACTTTAGAAAACTTCAACAAAGAACAAGGAACACACATCAAACCAATCGGCTACACTGTAATTGCTCCAATGGGTGTTTACTCTAAGAAAAATTAAAAACGTAAGTGAATTAAAAGATGGCGATACAATTGCTATTCCTGAAGATACTTCAAACAACTCACGTGCATTACGTTTACTACACGCAGCTGGCGTTATTAAATTAAAAGATCCCTAACAATACTTTAGCAACTAAAAGATGACATTGTTGAAAAATCCTAAAAACATCCAAATCAAAGAATTACCAGCTGGACAAACAGCTCGTGCTTTAGATGATGTTGCTGCTTCATTAATCAATAATGGTTTCGCTGTAGAAGCTGGATTCCAACCAACAAAAAGATTCTATCTTCATCGAACAAATTACTGATTCTTCACAACCTTACTACAACGTAATCGCTGTTAAAGAAGGTAACGAAAACAATGAAGTCTACAAAAAAATCGTAGAATACTACCAATCACCAGAAACTGCTAAGAAAATTGAAGAAGTTTCAAAAGGTGCGAACGTACCAGTTTGGGAAAAAGCTAAATTAAACAACTAGGATGTGAGAAAAAGCGTTAAGAGACGATGACGGTTCGAGATTTGCCGTAAGCGACTTGGAAAAGTCGCGCGGACAAAGCGAGAAAGGCTTGAGTCTCTGCTTTTTCGAACTCAACTTTTAGGATGTGAGACATCGCGCTCAGAAATGGAACGTTGGACTGGAACGCCGTAAGGGACTCGGAACGAGTCGTGCGGACATATCAGGAAATGGACGTCGGTCCTGTGAGCCCGAGCTCAACTACACAGGATGTGAGGGCGAACGCTCAGGCCTGAAACACTGGACCAGAATAACGCAAAGGGCTGCTTGCAGTCGTGCGGATATTCTGGGAAGTGGACGTCAGGCTGTGAGCCCGAACTCGACTACTAGGGATGTGAGAAAAAGCGTTAAGAAACGAATCGCTGGAGACAAATAACGCAAAGGACTGCTTGCAGTCGTGCGGATATTTGTCGAAGTGGACGTCGTTTCTGCCTTTTCGAGCTCAACTATTAAGTTGTGAGAAAAGCAAAATGTAACTTATATGTTACATTTCGAAAAAAATAAAATGAGGGAGAGGCGTGCTTAGCATGCCTCTTTATTCAATATTCAATGAAAGAAGGAAAATAAAATGAGTGCTATTCAAGAAAAAGCGTCTAAATTACAAGAGTATCTCGTAAAAACGAGAAGACATCTACATGAAAATCCTGAATCAAGCTTAAAAGAATTTGAGACTGCAGCTTTTATTCAAAAGGAACTTACTTCATTTGGGGTACCGTTTGAAAAAGTTGGTGAGACAGGGAACCTTAGCTATCATTAAAGGTGGTAAAGGAGACGGAAGAACAGTGTTGCTTCGTGCCGATATCGATGCTTTAGAACTTCCTGATTGCACCGAAAAACCGTATGCTTCAAAACGACCAGGATTGAACCATGCTTGTGGACATGATGCACATACAGCAATGGGACTAGGAACAGCTAAATTGTTGAACGACATCAAAGACACCTTTTCTGGAACGGTAAAAATTGCCTTTCAACCGGCTGAAGAAATTGGTGCAGGAGCAAAACAATTCGTGGCATCAGGTCAAATCGACGATATCGATGAGTCATTTGCGATTCATGTGAATTCGAGTTTACCAGTTGGTACGTTTGCCGTTCAAGGAGGTCCAGTAAATGCTTCATGTGATATTTTTAAAATTAAAATTACTGGTAAAAGTGCTCATGTAGGACGTCCTCATTTAGGGCATGATGCTTTGGTAACGGCAAGCGAGATAGTGGTAGCACTTCAAACAATCGTTGCGAGAGAAATAAATCCAGGAGATCGTGCAGTTGTTGGGATTGGAAAACTAAATGCAGGAACTCGTTATAATATTGTTGCGAATGATGCTGAACTGGAAGGGACGATTCGAGCGTTTAGTCATGAAAACAAGAGCTCATTTGAAAGAGGCTGTTACACGTATTGCGCGTGGGGTAGCTGAAATGAATCGTTGTGCATTTGAAATTGATTGGTATGATGCTGCTGCACCCTGTGATTAATACTCCAGAATTAGCGTTGGAATTTCAAAAAGCGGTCTCGAAGTAGAAGGAATTCATCAAGTTTTGAAGGAATACGATATGTCAATGGGAGCCGATGATTTTTTGCAGATTATCTAGTTGATAAAACCAGGTGTCTATGGTCTTTTAGGGTCTAGTTCAAGTGAAGAAAGTTCATTTTGGACATCATCATGAAAAAAATTTGATATCGATGAGAGCATCCTATCTGTAGGTGTTTCTTGTGAGGTAAATTATATTTTACAACGGTTGTCCTAAGAACAATTTACAAAACGATTGGAGTATCTTGTATAAAAGTAGAAGTAGTTTTCATAGAAAAAACTAACTTTCTTAAGTTCTAAGCATTGTTTTTGAAAAGTTAGTGATGTATAATGCAAAAAGACTGAAATATAATTGGAGTGAAATATATATGGGTAAGAAAAATTAATTTTGGCGGGAATTGTCTCAGCAGGAGTATTGGGAACAGCTGTAGTAACGAATTTGCCTAGCATTTTTGCTGAAGCAAGTGAAGAAACTACTCAAGCTGCAGAAACGACACAAAGTGATGCCGGTGCACAAAAAGCAAATCCGACTGCTGAAGAAAAATTAGCCCAAAAACTTGAAGAGTTGAAAAAACAAAAAGAAGAAGTTGAAGAATTAGTGGCTGAAGTAAATGATGCCGTTGATAAAGCAACTCAAAAACTAGAACAAGCAAAAGAAGAGTTAGAACAAGCAAAAGCAGAAGGAAAACCTCAAAGCGAAATCACTGCATTAGAAGAAAAAGTGAAAGAAGCTCAAACAGACTACGATGACACAGTCGCTCAAGCAGAGTCAGATTTAGCTGGTTTCAAAAAGAAATGGAAGACATTGATAAAGAAGTTGCGAAAGTTGAAGAAGAGCTGAAGAAATTAGATCCTCAAGCTAATACAACAACACAAGCACCAACGACAGAAGCTACAACAGCTGTGACAACACAAGCGCCAACGACAGAGGCTACAACAGCTGCAACAACACAAGCACCAACGACAGAAGCTACAACAGCTGTGACAACACAAGCGCCAACGACAGAGGCTACAACAGCTGTGACAACACAAGCGCCAACGACAGAGGCTACAACAGCTGCAACAACACAAAGCACCAACGACAGAAGCTACAACAGTTGCAACAACACAAGCACAAACGACAGAAGCTACAACAGTTGCGACAACACAAGCGCCAACGACACAAGCTACAACGGTTGCGACAACACAAGCATCAACAACACAAGCTGTAACAACAGTAGCTACATCAGCAGTAACGACACAAATAAATGCGGGGAATGCACAAAACTCTGATGCTAATGCTGCGGTTAATGCACAAAATGGACAAAGTAACTTCTGCCTCTGACGCTAAAGAAGCAAAAGTTCCAGGGGCTCAAGTAAAAATCTGAGCAAGCAGAAACATTACCAAATACAGGGTACAACATCAAATAATACTTTAGTGGCTGCAGTAGTTGCGATTTTAGCTGGATTTGGAACAGTCTTTAGGGTTCAAAAAGCTAAAGAAGAAAAATAGATTTTTCATTTAACTGAATTTAATCATTCATACAAGCTCTTAGATGCCTTCGATTCAATGTGTCTAAGAGCTTGTTTTTTGAGAATAAAAGAAACGCTTTAAAATACTGTCAGGTAAGGTGTTAAGAAAATTAAAAAATCTAAAATTTTTACCCAAATTTCATGAAAGTATATACCAGTATGCTATAATCCTTTTTGTAATGAAAACAAAGGGCAATTGTTTTTCAGAAAGAGAATTTGAAAAAGGTGTTCAAGGAGAAAAAGATGGCACGTTTATTAGAACAATTGATACACAACTCGATAAAGTGATTTATAAGCACGACTTAATGCCAGAAGAAGAACTGACCGCTAAACAAGTATGGGAGTACTCTGATAAGTTGGCGTTTTATTTAAATGAAAACTTATAAGAGGATAAATCTCCGAGTGTGGTTTATGGTCGTAAAGCATCATTATGCTTGTGCTACTTGAAAACTTGTGTTAAAAAGCGGAAGAGCGTTCTGCCCCGTGGATGTCAACACTCCAATCGATCGCGTAAGAGATATTGCTGCAACAGTAAAGGCCCAATCGTTTTGGTAAGTGAAGCAATTGAACTAGATACGCCAATAATGACGAGTAGATGAGGCTAAAAATCATTACCCAAAACTAAAGAACGTGTTTCTAAAGACATTATGTGAAGGGATGAAGATATTTTTATATTATCTTTACCTCCGGAAGTACAGGAAAGCCTAAAGGTGTCTCTATTACATATGCAAACTTAAACCACTTCTTAGATTGGTATACAGCTTATTATGATGGAAAAAGGACCTCAAGTCTTCTTAGGGCATCACCATTTTCTTTGATTTATCAGTGATGTCTTTATGAGCCCAGCGTTGTATATGCATATTCCGTTGATTCAAATCGATAAACAGCATTTACAAGATTTTAAAGTATTATTCAAAACTTTAGAAGAATCAAAAGCGACTGTTTGGATTTCGACGCCATCTTTTGCAGAAATGTGTCTTGCGGATCAGGAATCAACTGAAGACTTGCTCCCTGAACTGGAACAATTTGTTTTCTGTGGAAAAAATTATTCAGTTCTACAGTAGAAAAATTAATGGAACGATTCCGAAAGCAGAAGTCGTAAATACTTATGGACCAGACAGAATCTCTGTAATGGTCAGCATGGATGCCACTTACAAAAGAATTAGTGGAACGTTATCCTGATAACGCAGTAGGGTTGTTAAACCAGGAACGACAGTTTTTGATTGATGGGGAAAATGGCGGAGGATTATTATCTACGGCAATACGAGTTGCGAAAAGGATACTACGAAAATCACTGAAATGAATCAGAAGCATGAAGTGGATGGTGAGCGTGCATACCAGTACAGGGGACGTGGGACACTTCGAAGGAGAGTTATTATTCTGCGAAGGACGGATTGATTTCAAATCAAGTGCATGGACACAGGATTGAATTAGAAGATATTGATAATAATCTATTGAAAAATCCAAAAATTCGTCAAGCGGCTACCGTGCCTTCTTTTGCAGATGGTAAAGTGAAGTCTATTACGTCGTTTGTAGTCTATAACGAACCGATTGAAAAACGTTTTGAAACGGTTAAATTAGTCATTACACAACATGTGCCCGGAATATATGATTCCTAAGAAAGTCGTTTTCTTAGATTGAAATGCCGTTAAACAATAACGGGAAGATTGATAAAAACAATTAAAGGAGCTTGTGTAGTCGATGGATTATTTTGAAGGCCTATCCTTCTTTATGACACAGGTTATTCATTATAATAGCGTTCATAATGAATGTCTTTCAAAATCTACTTACTATCTATCGTTAGTATTTTTCTACGTTGATGGTTTATTTCAGTTTTCTGAGAAAATCCTATGCATCTTGGCTCTATCATAGGTTATGTTTTTAGTAGGTTATATACTGATGCATCTGAGTGTGAAGTTCAAAAGAGCATAGAAAACAATGATTCTTATGATTTTTCTTGCAGGACTACTGCTTGTTTTGAGTTAAAGTTCTCATCCAGTATTTAAGATCTCGGGGCTTGGATTTTAGGTATTTCCTACATGACTTTTAAATTAATCCAAAATCATTATTGAAATTTATGATGGGTTAATCGAAAAACCAATGGGGCGCATGAATTACGTGCACTTCCTATTGTTCTTCCCTGCGCTAAGTTCAGGACCGATTGATCGCATGATCGCAGATTCTTAGAAAGATTGGAAAAGCAACGAACAAAGGATGAGTATTTAAATTAGCGGGAACAGGCATTTTGAGACTGGTTCTTGGACTATTTTATAAGCTTGTAATTTCTGGAATGGTGTTTCAACAAATGACATCCATTCGATATAAAAGACTTTTCTTTCTTCCTTATTTATATGTTATACACCGCATATTTATTCTTTGATTTTGCAGGTAGTAGTCTGATGGCAGTAAGACAAGTAATATTCTTGGAGTTGAAACACCAATGAATTTTAACATTCCATTTATTAGTGTGGATATTAAAAGTTTCTGGAATCGTTGGCACATTACGCTATCTACATGGTTGAGGATTTTGTATTCTCTCGTATTGTTGTGGATTTATGCGATCTTTAAAACGCTTGACGACAGCAATGGTTGCCTATATGATTAACATGACTTTTATGGGTTCTGGCATGGAATTACATTGAACTATATTGCTTATGGATTCTATCATGGAATCTTAATGGCAGCATTCGAGTGGTATCAGATCGAAGTTTTATAAGAAAAATAAGAATAAGACCTGGTACTATAAAGTGATTAGCTGGATAATAACGATGCATAGTGATGTTTGGGTTCTTGATCAGGAGAAATGTCTGGAGTGGGCCCAGTAAATTGATATAAGAAAGTAGGAGAAAGAATATGGAAGAAAGAATTTTAGAAATTCTAGAAAGAAATTTGTGAGGATGAAGTAGTATACGAAGATAAAGACATCAACTTAAAAGAGGAAGGGTTAATGGACTCATTAGCTTTCGTTGAACTGCTTGTTCGCTTAGAAGAGTTCGGTATCGAAGTGGCTCCAACAGAAGTTACTTATGGAGAAATCGATACTCCAAATAATTATTAAATACGTTTCAGAGACGATGTAGCTTAATATGAAAGTCGTGAAGGCGCTTCCTAGAAAGGTAGGAGGCGCCTTTTGCATATTTAAATTTAATGTTTAAAAAGTTCGTTTACTTCGGTATAAGCGGATTGAATTCTCTCAAGCGTTTCTTTGTCTACAGTATGCTCCAGAGGTCCTCCTGGCATATGAGTTTTTCAGCGAGAAAGACTTGATAGTCGTAAGCAGGTCCTTCCATAAAGCTGCGGCCGATTTCAGTTCGTGATCATGCTTGGATGAGACCTTAACGCTTGCGAGGGTTGTTTTCCGTTTTCTTTTTCAATCGTGATATCCATAATCACACCACGCTCGGTCAGATATTTTTCCAGGTTTCAACGCGTTGGTTGGAGGAGATTCCCCATCGAGTAGATGATGAATTTCTTTTTCACCGTCTTTAGTGATGGTTTCGGTTGGTTCAATAACGTGTGGATGACCTGCCAAAAATCACGTCCGCACCCCATTCGATCATTTGATGATACGTATCGATTTGTCCTTGTGTTGGATGAAGGTGATATTCTTCTCCCATTTGTGGCAACACAATCGTAAAGTCGGCAATTTCTTCAGCGCGTTGAATGAGTGCTTCACTCTTTTCATATTTAAATCGTATAGGTGATTGTTGTATTCTTCATCAGTGAGGTAGCTTCAATTCGCGTTGAAACCATACGCGAATCGAGGATGGCGACTTTAATGCCGTTGACTTCTTTTACAAGAATTCCTTCTGACGGGTCGACTTTTACCCCGAAGATATCAAGACCGTTTTTACGAAAGGCGTTGGCGGTGTATTTCAAACCTTCGATGCCTGTATCGAGAATATGATTATGCGCTAAGTCGAGGACATCGTATCCGGCGTCTTTGATGCTCTGAATGACTTCTTCAGGAGCGTTAAAAAGTGGATATCCAGCAAGAGGTTCGTTTGGATTAATGGTCGCTTCGAAATCCCCAATCGCAAGGTCTGCGTTAGATACGAGTGGCGTAATTTGTTTATGGTCATTTTTGAAATCGTATGAATTCCCGTCAAACGCGCTGCCATAAACAATATCATGATAGAGCATATCTCACTTGCAGTGATACGGCGACTTGCTTATTCGTTGGTGGAGACTGAGGGTTATTTGGTGTGAGCGTTAACCTCTTGATTTTGTTCAGATGATGCCTTCGATGCTTGAACAGTCTCTAACCTTTCTTGTGAGGAAGGCGCGTAAGAAATCCTGTCGTAATCGTAAAATACAGATGATACAAATTCCGTAAAAATTCCATTCGTTTTGATTTTGTCATTCTGTGGTGCCTCGTAAATCCTCTCCAATACCTGTTGTAACTGTATTATACGAGTAATTCTATTTAAATAGTAATTTTAGAATATGCGAAATAAATAATTTAATCTGCAATGCCCTCTAGAATTACTCGGCTGGTAGATATATAATTTAGTTGAAAGCAGTAGTTGATAGTTTTGTTGTAGGGAATCATTACAGGAAGGGTGTATGGTGATGGATAAGTCAAATAGGTGTCTGCTAAGAGTCTTCTGTTGTTTCCAATTTTTGATAAGTTTATTACTATTGCAGTTTAGATTCGCTAATAGTGTATGGTGAAACGGTAACCTCGATTCAGTCTAAGGATGAAATCCTTCATCTAGAAGAAGAAATTCTCAATATGTCTCGATGGGGACGAACGTATGAGGCGGTCGACTTTGATCATGCAGTCAAGATGTATTATGACGTGCCGCTGTTTAACGAGGAAAATAATCTAGATAGTGAAGAGATTGAACATATCATAATCAATAGTAACTATAAATGGGTGGTGCCGATAAAGAATCCTACGTTAGAGAAACTCGATCTTTATGTTGAGTCCGACGTATTGAAATAAAAACAAAAGTAAAGCAGGAAAGTTTGACAAAAGAAGAAGGAAAAAACTGATTCAGTCACAAGGAAAATGGACGGTTGTATGTGAGCACTTATGAGAAGAATGCGCATTCAATTGCAAAAGTGGCTCAGGAGTGATTGAAAAAGAATATGAAATGTAGAAAGGATTATTTTTACCCGTTTCTAAAAGAGTTACAAGTTCCAGTGGTGCTTATAAAAGTGGATGGAACTTATCAAGTGATGTTTCATGAATTTCATTAGTAGAGAAGGTGTCTCAAATGCAAGGGTGAGCTTTCTCTAGATAAGTTCTATCCGTTTAATGAGGCTAAGGAAGTAGTGCTGAGTTTGCTAGGGAACGTCATATAGGTTCAGAAAAATGGTATGCTAAGGCCGAACAGATGAGTTATTCCATGGAGAGAGTCTTCTATTACGATTGTTGGGATAGCAGTTGGTGGCTTTGTCTTGTATAAATTATTTCGAGATAGCGCAACAAAACGTACTAATCCTTAGTAACTGTAACAAAACAACAAGGTGGATGAAGGAAATACGCTACCAACAAAACCGTGAAATAAATGCTAGCAAGCATCAAGGAGGAACTAAGCAGGTCGATAGACATGACTGAGAAATGTTACAAAAGCTAAAGAGAGTAAATACGCTGTTGGTCAGTTCAACATCAACAACTTAGAAGATGGACTGCCAAGCCGTTTAACTGCAGCGCAAGAAGCTAACTCACCATTATCTTGGTGTGTATCTGAAGGCGCTGAAGTAAATGCGTGGAGTGGTCCTACAGTAGTAGTTTCAGCTATGGTAAATGCATTATTAGATGCAATCGAACATCACTGTTTCAGTAGCATTACACTAGAACCATGGTTCTTCGGTAAGTATGTAAACAATACATCGACGCTGGATTCAGACAGTCAGTGTTTGACCACTCTCTCACTCTCAATCGATGAAAACATCGCATTAACTAAAGAAGTTGTAGAATATGCACGCATCCAAAAGGAGTTTCAGTTGAAGCTGAAGTAGGTACTGTAGAGGTGGTACTGAAGATGGCGTAACTGGAGGAATCAGCTACGCTGACGCACGCATGATGTACGTATGGTTAAAGAAGCTAAAATTGATG
>BNJV01001000.1_pt1 | contig 53748 bp, 73 predicted proteins | sample 8540591 | NCBI WGS metagenome assembly BNJV01 (sample SAMD00202457, study PRJDB9452) | human saliva metagenome | host: Homo sapiens | reverse complement strand
GTGTGAAAGAAAGTATAGGAAAGTCATAGATTAGCGCACCTAACTAAGCTGTCTCATAGGCAGGCAACTTTTTGAAGTGTTATTGAGTTAGAAAATCTCGATTAAGAAGCTACTGGCTCATCAGGAGGAAGTAGTCCTCTCGTTGCAATAGTTTCTTTGGCTTGCTTGATAGCTTTTGCCTTTTGTTTTTCAATAAGAGCCCAGGCACATCGATTTTACAAAGGTCGTCGATTCCACTGCTCGCCAGTAGACAGCATTTGGTAGATGGCAGTAAGAATCATACGGGCAATAGCGATAATGGCTCTTTTCTGCCACGACGTTTAACAAGAGATTCATATTTCTTTTTGTAGTAGGAGATTGGTCAGATTTTTTACGGCCGTGATGAGCACACTGTACTAATGCAGGTTTGAGGTAGACTCGCACGTGTAATCCGAACAGATTTCTTCTACTCAGCAGATTCATTGCTGCCAGGTGTTAAACCAGCCCAACAGCATAAACGTTTGGAACTTGAGAACTGAGACATATCCGTACTGATTTCGGAGATGATAGGCATTGCACTATCACATTTGACAATCCCGGAATGGTACACGAGGAACTGGACAGCATTTTCAAAAATCAGGATTAGAAGAAATCATATTTTCTATCATTTTATCAACATCTTTGATTTCTGCTGTGATATAATCCATATGTGCGCGACGAGGCGCATACGGTATTTTTGGGCATCAGTCATCTGATATCCTTTCGACGGATTCTATAACAGCATCTTCTTTGATTTGAGGTCTGAAGAAGCTTAGATGCGATTTCTTCGTGGTTACGGATGTACCCGATTGTTCAAGTAGATAGTCGATAATGGACGTGGATGACTTCCAAAGATATCGGAAACAACAGAAATCTAATGCAACATTACAAACAGTAAGAGCATTCTGGTATCGATTCTTTTCACTTGAACGGCAGGAAACAAGCTTTGCAACGATAGCGAGTGTATTCCCCTGGAGAATACGGACCATCTTACAAGGGATATAGCTGCCTTGACAAGTCCGAGACGGAATAAATCCCCAATCCATTTAGAATCTTTGGTATCATCTTTGTTGCCTTCACAGCCTTTACCCACTTGGGATTGGCAATGACAACATTGATCTCATCTTCCAGAAGATTAAAGACAGGAACCCAGTATTTACCTGTGGATCCATGCAGACATCACGACAATCATTGTCGAGAAGCCATTGCTTGAACTCAAGAATTGAATTGTTAAAGGTGGAAAAGCGCTTCTTTTTGGTAAGATGGTTCAATGCCACCCGTAGTTTTTACAATCGTGGCAACGAGAAAAGATTTGTGAACATCGACACCACAACAGGTTTGGTGGCAACTTTCATAGTCAGACTCCTTTCGTAAATGATAAGCAGCTCACTGACTGAACTCGCCACACAATTAAACCAAGGCGCTTAAGCAATTCTTAGTGTACGGATTCGTAATACCACCATTTGTGCTTGAAAAGGCAGAACTACACCGATTATTATGTTGTCTAAAACGAAGAGTTGTTACAACTCCTCCTCCCGTGCTTTGTAGTATAGCTTCTGCAAACCATTCAAAGCATAACGTAGAGAGTTGAAACACTTTCATTACTATTGTGCCGCCAGCCGAAGGCGGCGGAATGGAGATTATTATGGATAAGCTATACAAAGGATATAATCAACAAGCATCTTCAGGGAATTGAGAAGGTTGAGGTTATGGCAGGAGGAAGTGACAGAAATTCAAAACCATTAATGAATGCCATTAACTACATAGAAGAAAAATTTGGCCCTTGATGACGACACTATAGTAATCATGATGGTTAGACTTGTTACACACAGAATAATTATGGATAATAGAGGCTGTTATATGCCTGCGATACAGTTATTCCTACAGATACAATAGTGGAGAGCTTAGACGGAGAGAAGATAAGCAGCATACCTGACCGCTCTAAAGTGTATCAGGACAGACACCAGCCAGGGCAAAGCGCCTTAAAGAGCTTTACTCATCACTTACAGATGAGGAAAAATCTATACTTACAGATGCAGCTAAGAATTTATCTTCTTAAGGGAGAGGCTGTACATCTTGTGAGAGGAGAAGTGTTTCATCAAGACCTTAATCCATATGATCTAACAGTAGCTGAAACTTTGATTAACACAGACAGGAGTAAAATATGCTAAACACAGATATAGATTGGTTGCAACCCAGAAGGTTTGAGGTGCATTTCGATATCCAGTTATTTAAGGATAATCAGGTCAGTAAGTTCAGTTTCTCTATCTGCCACTAAGACCAGAGATACTTTACTCAGAACTGCGTCCTGCGGCCATATTTGAAAAAAAGCTTCCTATGGCGCTAATACATGCCTATAGGCGTGGTGGTTCAGTCCGTTTCCGACAAGGTAAAAGTGGGCGACAAGTCTATATGATACCCAATACACCTGTGAAAAGGACGATATATAGTAGAAACCAACTTTAGGGAGTTCTAAGCTTAGAGCAAGTGGTTTTGATGATTTACAGGACCTGCTGTTTTGATGCAGACAGGGTAGTATTGCCAAGGAATGACAACTATGTGGCTGCATTCATTGAGCCTATGAGCAAGAAAATATAAAGATTCTTAGGTTTAAGAATTTCACATACAGGAGAGATAAATGCTATCTTGGAGACGGTAACTAGGCTTTACCACAGGCATTTTCCTAAAGTCAATGCCGCCTGACTCAAAGCTTACAATTTTTGGTGTAAATGATGATAAGCTGGCGAGCTTTCTTCATTTGCAGACAACACATATAACGTGGCAGGTGAACTAAAGAACCTAAGCTTTAGACCATATGCCTTTGAGTGCGTGGAAATGCTGCAAGTGGACGAGGCAATCGAGCAGATTATTGATTTTATTAATCCCTGAAGGTACTATATCTTTACTCGACGAGTATCTGAGTATCCTGTTCCTTTATCAATACCAGAATGGTGCTTGAAAAGGACTGAAGCAGCTTTTGGAAAGCAGCAGAGCGGCGCGAGGACTTCAAGATGACTGTTAGACTCAAGCTTAGCGAAAATCCTTGGATGGTTAATTGCTAAGCAACATAATAAACTAATATAGTGCCTGTAAGAATATGACAGAACATGAATCGGGCATTTGAGCTTGATATACAAAAGCCCGAGCGGAAAGACTACAATGGAATGACAAGTAAGCTGTTAAGGCTGCATTATAGGGATGGAGGGTAGGTTTTGGAACGCTTTGAGATAAATATGCTAGTTGAATGTAACGGAAACCACGCTAAAGCATAGATGCTGCTAAGGTAAGAGGTAATTATAATCCAGAGGGTCAGAAACCCTATCGTTACCATCATTTTACCTCAGGCAGCAAATACAGAAGACTTCCCGTCCCTATAAAGACTTACCTGCCGGAAACGGACCTGAAGATTCTTTATTTTGGCGGGCTACGCTATTCATAAAAGACTTGTGGCTATCAGACCCCGATAAGCCTGAAAAATATAGAAGTAAAGCTTGAACTTTACCTATGGCGGTGATACATATACCGGATGTAATCTTTAGATAAACAGATGAATTAAAGATTATATCTTCAAGACGAGTATTTGCTCACTCAAGCACGATGAATTGAAATATTAAGTTAAGATGACAGCAGGTGATAGAGCAGCAAATGTGATTCCTGTTTTATTAAATGGGATGATTTCATTTTGCGTGTGGGAGTTTTATACTCTTTATTCTGGCTGTCATTTTTATGCCAATGTACACCATCGAGGCAATGCTGGAGGCTATGGGACTTATAACAACAGCTTCTCCTGCAAAAATATAAGAAAATAATAGGAGTTATGGAACATGTCAGATGGCGTACAGAGCTTATTATGCAGGAAACTATAGGACTCGGTACGTTTTTAAAGAATCTGATGACTAAGTTTTGGGTATCTGTTTAGAAAGCCTTTTAGGCTAAAGGAAAACCGAGTGACAACATATCAAACCGTAGAAATAGTATAAGCGGTAACTAAGGAAAGTATTTATGCAGAGTCTTATCAAAGATAAAAATATTGATATAAAGACTGGTAGCTTTGATACGGAAGGAAAGCTTCATATCCTGCTTTAAGTACATTTGTTAGTACCTTGCATCGTCAGTGATCATCTTAATTGACGATTATATCCGTTCGGTCTATGAGATAAGACGTAAGGATAACTATCTTATTCAGGTGTGCATGGCACATGCCTGGAGCATTCAGGCCTTTTGGCTTTAGCATTAAGTAAAGAAGGATGTTGGTCGCAGGATGTGCTGCTCACAGAACCTATGATTGTTGTCTGGTCCAGTTCCAAGGAAAGGCAGCAAAGCATTATGCTGAAAGCCATCTAGATGAATGTTGATGTGAGTTATTGCTACAGGGGTTCCAAGAACTGATATCTTCTTTGTTGATGAAGCTTTGCTGAGGAAATAAGAGCGACAAAAATATTTTCTACACATCCATGTTAAAGACAAAAGGTTATTCTTTTTCGCGCCTACATTTAGAGGGTCAGTAAAAGAGGGCAACTATCCCTCATTACCGCTTTGATTATAAGAAGATATTTTGAAAGATTTCGGTGTGATGAATACAGAATTATACTCAAGCACCATCCGCGACGTAAACAATACCTCGGTTATAGAGAACGAGGCTGCAAGGATAGAGTCATTGACTTTGATCAGGTCAAAGAACGAGGAGCCAAACGAGCTTTTGCTTTGTCACTGATATTCTTAATACGGATTATTCTCCGCGATATTTGAGGCGGCGCTCTTATGACACCTATGCTCTTTTATGCTTTCTGACTTTAGATGAGTATATATCAAGAAGAGAGCTTCTACTGCATGAATATACTAGCTCTATACCGGAAAGCTTTCGTGGGACAGTGGATGAAATAATAGATGTACCCTATGGCTGGCGACTTTGAAGCAGATAAGATAACAGAATTTAAGAAAGACTTTGATGACCTCGACGGAAAGTCCGGAAAGAGAGTATCAGAGTTCACAGACTTATGAAAAATTAGTGCAATTTCTATTTCATCATCTTTTGTGAATATTTGTGCTTTGAAAATTTTAATATATCAGAGTATAAGACAGGGCGAGGATTTGTGCTTAGGAATATGAAGGAAGGTACAAAAGATGATCGACGGCAAGATTACGGAACTTTTGCAGACAAAAAGTGGATGTGGAGCATGATGAAACATCTGCTCGATGGTATGGTACAGTTTCAGGCTACAGCATGAAACTTGTCTCGCACAAATGATGGGAAAGAACTACGAACTGGTAGTTCCTGCAACCAATGGAAGTATGCCTGACAAGCAGACTATGGCGGAGCTTTGCAAGCAGACAGTACGCGGTAGGAAGAGCAACAGTTAAGCAGTAAGATGTCACCTATTAAAAGACCTCCTTACGACAGGTGCTTATCTAGAAAACATTTCTGCTGCAGTTTCTGCGGTTCCCGAGAGCGCTTAGAAGCTCAGTGCTTTACAAGCTGCTGTGAGTGTAAGCGGAAGAACTGACAACCTTCCTTATTCTGTGTGGTTGGAGCGAAGTGTTTACATTGCTGACTAGACGAGGAATACGGTAAACGTGAAATCGCTAAAAGGAAAACGAGACATTGCTACTAGAGGAAAAAGGGGTGTGAAAATGTTGGCTACAGGTATTGTAGGAGCATTTTTGGGAAGCATCATAGGTCTTATTGTTATAGTGTTTAGTAGGCCAGTTAGCATATGTTGCAGTTCTATCGGGAATTGTTATGGGTGTTTGTACCGTGAAGGGCTACGCCATCCTTAGGTGGTAGTAGCTAGACAAAGGTGCTGTTACTTTCACTTATCATGGTGGGTATGTACGACATTTGTGGCATTTATTTTAGACTCCTGTCCATATGTAATCAGACAGAGCTTCCATGATGATGCTCATATCGAGGAGATGATAGGATACTTTTGTAGATGCAGCATTTAAGGAAACCATTATACTGTCGTGAGCTAGCATAAAGCTGTTTGCATTTACTTTTGATAGGAGCTCGTTCCCTGCTATGCTTTGGAGCATGATGATGAGAAGACTCTCTATAACAGCTCATAAGCTAGATGTAAGAAAAGATGTGATGAATACGGATTTCAATTTAGTTGTTTAGCGCCGCTGTATATTTGCATGAGCGAATTACGAATAACTTACAAGGATTATGAAAAGGTGCTGTGAGTAATCCGTATCAATTGGTGTCAGACACTTGACACACAAATGCTCTACTATAAAAGGAGATTACAGAGTGAAAATTAAAACGTATTGCTTTCGTGGTGGACTATGCTTATGGCGGTTTATGCGTTGGTAAGCCAGACAGTGCAAAAGGCCGCAGCGTAGTCGAAAGCACAGTGGAGTCGACGACACTGCAAATGCCATCCAGCAGGACTTGATACAATGAGTTGCTAGACTAGAGGTTCTACTGTAGGACTTGAGAAGTCCATTGTATTTAAGAGAGCAACATGGACTATTGAAAGGCAGAAGGAGCCACACTTTTCAGGACAAAGCTCATTGCCTTAATAGGCCTGAAACAGCGCTCTAATGCGCATCAACGTTACCATAATCGGTGGTACCCAGTCGGCAGTGGAGTGACACAGGCTCATCCTAAGTTCACTTAACGCAAACGAGGCAACACTTAAAACATGACAGTCAGAGTCAGCCAATCTGGGTAGGACACAGCCTGAGTTTCTGTAGCCTGCCAGAGATGTGACCATAGTTGACGGGTGATATAGCAGGGCGTGGCAAAGGCAGAATCTATGACCGAAGAGGCTCGTCCAGCTTGATGTTGCTGCCACCGTGCCACAGCATCCTACTTTTATGGAGTACCATTTTATAGACTAGCTTAACTCGCTGTCGCTATGGAATAAGGCAGGTTGCAAGACGTGACCATCAAGGACTGCAAGATTGATAGTAATAGCCGAGAAGTCAGCCACACTAGCTAACGCAGGATAAAGGTATGCAATCAATGCTATTCCTTACGAAAAATATCGCACCTTAAAAGGTAATGATATCACCGGTCTCAATGCGAGAAGCGAGCGTACTAATCACCAAAGGCATTGTGATAAGAATCCAACAAGATTAAGAAGCCTCAGAAAGGGTATGCATGATGCATACACCGTCGCTTTGCACATAGCTACATTTTTCAAAGGACAAAGATGATGAACAGGCTGCGTTATACCTTAGCAGCAATATACCGTACGTAAGTGGCAGGCAGGCAGTGTGGTTTATTCTCATTCAGGAGTATATGGCAAGGCTGTACTGAGAGCAACAAGCTTTTCAGGCGGCAGGAAAGGATGTTGCATATCGTGCAAAAGCAGTGAGTCATCACGAAAGTGTGACTCAAAGTCGAACACCATCAAGACTTATAAGGATAACACACACAAAAGACAGGAAAAATTATTTGAGTGCTATACTTGAAATAATTCGAATTTTATGCAGCCAATTTCACAATTTGGGCATAAATAGAAAGGAGGAGGAAGAGCTGAACATTAAACTTTTGTTCTTCCTTTTCTTTTGCCAAAAAGTAGTAGTAGCGTCGCGAAAGCAAGATTTGGAGGAATGATGAAAGACATATCGATTCCTTGAAAGACGGAACTGTATTTTACGGAGAATCTTTTGTGCCAGAACGGATAGTTATCAGTGAGATAGTATTTCAACACCCATGACGATGGGACATCTTGAGATACTTCTACTGATCTCGAAGTTACGCGGGACAGGCAGTTACAATGACCTATCCTTTGATTGCTCATCACGGTACTACTATCAGGACGATGGAGTCAGCTCAGCCTGATGGTTTTATAGTTCGTGACAGCAGGAAAAGCCTCTAATTTTAGAAATGACGATTCTCTGACCAGATTTCTAGCTGACCAGGCATTACCGCACTTACGGAACTGGATACAAGAGCACTTACAAGGATTCTTCGTGAGCGTGGCACCATGCAACGGTATGATAACATACCGACTAGAAACAAAACTTGGAAGTGCCATATTTTGAAATAAAATTAGCTACCACAGGGTTGAAGGAGTGGTTGAGCGGGTATCCTGCAAGAAAAGGAGATATTTTGAGCCTCGTTTTGCAAGAAGACCCTGGATACGTATTTAAGCCTGAATTCCAGTTTAAGAATGACTTTGTATAACAGAGGCAAAAAGTACAAGATTGCAGGACTTTGGTGCAAAGAAGAATATAGCGACCTCACTCCCAAGAAGAGGCTGTGAGGCAACTGTATATCCGCCAGAATACCAAGGCAGAAGAGATATTTAGGACGTTTCCGATGGAATTATGCTTATAACGGGCCGAGATCCTGCAGAATGTACTGATATAATAGAGGAGCTTAAGAAGCTCTTTGAGGAGACATCCCTATCTTTGGTATCTGCCTCGACATCAGCTTATGCTTTCTGCCAAGGGCGGCAGAACGGAGAAGATGAAGTATGGACAATAGGGAGCAAACCAATTGTAAAGGATTCATCACAGGAAGAGTATACATATCTACCAGAATCACGGCTATATGGTAGGTTGATAAGAGTATGCCTCTGTAAAGAGGCTGGCAAACATGCTTTTATAAAATGCAAATGACGCACGGTTGAGCGCATACGTTACACAGGAAAGAGGATATTTACTGTGCAGTTTCCACCCTGAGGCCTGCCTCAGGGCCGCTTGATACAGGTGATATTTGTTTGATGAGTTTTTATGAGTGATAGTGATGCCAAGAATAGCTGATATTAAAAGCAATGGTTTTAGGTTCAGGACCATCGTTATAGGGCAGGCTGGCTGAATTTGACTACGCAGGGACACAGGCCTCGCCGTTTCCCTAAAGAAGAAAGCGTACAGACAGTAGCACGAAGTTAACTCCAAACTCCTGCTACACTATGACAGATAAGGATATTGCGGAGAAGGTATATACAGAGCCTCTAATGTAGATGTAGATGCAGAAAATCATTAAAGAAGAAACAGCCTGACAGCATCCTTCAACACTTGGAGGACAGGCAGGACTTAACCTTCTGCTATGTGGAGCTTGAGGAGAGCGGCTTCCTTAAGGAGAACAATGTAAGGCCTCATAGGGCACAACAGCTTTGACTATCAAACGAGGCTGAGGACAGGCTTGGAGTTCAAGAACACCATGGAGAAAGCTTATGAGCCTGTCGCCGCTTCTACAACAGGTAGAAGACGTTGAAGCTGCTGTAGAATTTGCTAAAGAAATAGGAGGCTATCCGATAGTGGTAAGACCTGCTTACACCCTCGAAGGTTCAGGAGGTGGTATAGCTAGATGATGAGAGCATCACTTAGACTTATATCTGTGAGAACGGACTGAGGCTTTCAAGAGTGGGACAGTGTCTTTATAGAGCGCTCGATCGCAGGCTGGAAAGAGATAGAGTATGAGGTAAATGAGAGACAAAAGCAGAGGTAACTGCACTACAGTTCGGCAATGATAGGGAGAACCTTGACCTCAGCTGGAGTTCAAGCACAGGCGACAGTATAGTAGTCGCTCCATTCTCAGACACTTTCAGACAAAGGAGCACCAGATGCTAAGAACATCTGCTCTGAACATACGCTAGATGAGCTTGGAATCACAGGAGGCTGTACGACAGTACGCACTTAAACCCACATACCTTTGAATACTGCGTTATAGAGGTGAAATCCCTAGAGTAAGCTGTTCATCTGTTCGCTGTCGCTCGCTACAGGGCTATCCTACAGCCAAGGTGGCGGCTAAGATTGGCACTGGCATTGGCACACTCCTTTGATGAGATTAAGAATGCTGTTACAGGAAAAGACATTTGCAAGCTTGAGCCTGCACTTGACTAGTGGTGGTTATTAAGATACCTAGACTTCCTTTTGATAAGTTCATTACAGCAAAGAGAACTCTTACCACCCAGATGAAGGCTACGGGTGAGGTTATGAGTATATGCACAACTTTGAAGGTGCTCTTATGAAGGCAATCCGCTCCTTAGAGAAAGAGCTGGACAGCCTCATAGTCAATTACTACGAGGGCTTTTACTGATGAGGATATCGAGGATGACTACAAAAAGTAGATGATAGAAGAATCTTCCTATAGCTGAGGCTATCAGAGGGATTACACCTGAGTACATTCATAGTATAACAAAGATAGATGAGTGGTTCATAGATAAGATAGAGCGTCTTGTAAGATGTGAGCTTCGCCTTAAAAATGAGGGAGCTTACAAGAGCTTTTTATTTGAAACAGCGTATGGAATTCCTGACAAGGTAATTGCAGCTTACAGGAAAGACTGAAAAGAAATCTACGATTGTAGAATAAAAAGAAAAATATTGTTGCTGGATTTAAGATGGTAGATACCTGTGCAGCTGAGTTTGAGGCTGTCACACCTTATTACTATTCCTGCTTTGACGGTGAGAAAACGAGAATACTCAGTTACGATTGACAGAAGGTGCTGGTACTTGGCTCAGGTCGATAAGAATCGGACAGGGTATAGAGTTTGACTTCTGCTCTCGTGCACTGTCGATGGGGCATTTTCAAAGGCAGGCTATGAGACCATCATCATAAACAACAACCCTGAAACCGTAGTACTGACTTTTTGATATAGCTGATAAGCTTACTTTGAGCCCTCTTACTCCTGAGGATGAGAGAATGTAGTGAGCTTGAGAAGTCTATGGTGCAGTAGTTCAGTTTTGAGGCCAGACAGCCATAGGTCTTACCAAGGCTCTTATGGAAATGGGGAGTAAAGATACTGGGAACATCCGCAGAAGACGTGGATGCAGCAGAGGATAGAGAGATATTTGACAATATCTTAAATGAAACAGGTATACCAAGAGCTCAGGTGGAACGGTATTTACTGCGGATGAAGCTGGAGAGGTTACTTAACAGGCTTGGCTACCCTCTAGCTTAGTGTCCTTCCTAGCGTACTTTGCACGGAGCTCGAAGAGACAGCCATTTCTGATTCAGATATAAGAGAATATATAAACATAATCAACCGTAATGTATAGGAGCATCCTATCCTGTAGACAAGTATCTTATGGGTGAGGAGCTTGAAGTAGATGCAGTTTGTGACGGCGAGGACATCCTGATTCCGTGGGATAATGCAGCATATTGAAAGAGCAGGCATACATCAGGTGACAGTATATCAGTTTATCCTTCACAGAATATTTCTGCAGAGCTATAGAAAGGATTGAGGACTATACAAAGGAAGTCGTACAAAGAGCTCCACGTAATAGGACTTGTCAACTATTCAGTTCATCATTTATGAGAATGAAGTTATGGGGTAAACCCTCGTTCAAAGCCGTACAGTACCATATAACAAGGTAACAGGTATACCTATTGAAAGCTTGCTGCAAAGGTTATTATGGGAGAAAAGATTAGAGACCTGGGGTTTGAGCCTGGACTCTGAAGGAAGCTCCTTATGTGGCGTAAAGATGCCTGTATTCTCCTGAAAAGCTAAGGGGAGCTGAGATTTTTAGACGACCCTGAGATGAAGTCTACAGGTGAGTGTCTTGGTATAGCAAAAACTTTGATGAGGCTCTCTTTAAGGCTCTCTCTTGGGGCAGGAATTGACCTTCCTATTCACAAGAAGATGATAATTACAGTGTGTGATGAGGACAAGAAGGAAATCGTGCCTATAGCTGCAGGCTTTAACAAGCTTGGCTATGAATATATGCAACAAGGGGTACAGCGGAAGTACTTTTAAGAATAATGGTGTGGAAGTAAACTCAGTGAACAAGCTGAGCAGGCTGCGCCACGCTTATGGACCTTTACTGCACACATATTGACCTGTTATAGACACTCCTCTCTAGGGTGCAGGAAAGTCTCAGGACGGCTTCTCTCATCAGACGAGTTAACAGAGCAGGTGTATCTGTAATCACAGCCTGATACAGCTACAGCCCTTCTTAGAGTTTAACAAACTCACATAAAGATGAGCTTGAAATGATTGATATAGCAACAGTTACAAGAAGAGGAAATACCAATGGTTGATATAAAGGATGTTCTGTCTTTTAACTATTATACCTATAGCCATTTACAGGCAGTGATAACGGTAAAGAAGATACAGAATAGTAAGGCTGAAAAGGAAGTTCAGGAGAAGAAGGGACTGAGCTCAAAAAGGAGATAGTCTTTAAGGCTTTTCTTTTGAAAGATTTTTCTGGTCTTTGAGACACCTGAGGAGGAGATTCTCACCAAAGAATTTGATTTCACTCTTTCCGATTAGAAACAGGGTGGTTGACTGGATAAATACAACAATGTTATAATCGATTTAAAACACCCGAAAATTATTTACCTTTGGATAAGGTTCGTTTGTGTAGATAATTTGGGGAATATTATTCTGGAGGAAAAGATATGGGAAGGTTTTAGATGGGCTTTGGGAAATCCTATAGAGGATGGACAGGAAATGTAAATCTCGTGCAGGGAGCAGTAAAGGAGAGACAGGAGAAGGCTGCATCAAGTGTAAGCGAGTCAGCAAATCCTGTAGGGGAGAGGCACCTGTAAATGCTGATGCTAATAGTGCAATCTCTGGAAGTCAACTAGATATCAGGTAAAGGCCAATGAGTCCGTAAGGTGTGTAGCACGTTAACTCTTCCTGCCGCAGAATGCAGGCAGCACCGGACAGGCTGGAAGTTCCAGGGAGAGCTCACGTCGATGTATATAAGATATTGAAAGATACCTTTAGGCGTAACTAAATCATTTTAATGAACCCTTTTGAGGCATTAAAAATCATCATTTTGTAGAGAAAGATAAGCTGCCAGCTGGTTGCGGTGGTATATCGGCCTTTATTATGTTTTATATTTTTCATAATAATGTTTAATTACCCTGTATTTGATGCATTTACAAAGTTTAAGATAGCATTTTTCTTAATCTTATCTCTACGTAGCTATAAAGGCAGTATATGCATTTGGAGTATTCATTTTTGCTAAGAAGCAGACAAAACCGGTGTCATACTTATCCAGTACTTGACTTGTGCAGTCTGACTACGATATTAGATATGATAATTCTATTTCTTGCAGTGATATTTATGTCGCTTTCACTATAAGAAGCTTTCCCGAATTTGTCTTGTATTTTTGCTGGCAAACAACATTATGTCCTCAGCGGGTAGTCATTGCTTACATAGCTTTTTGAAGAGAACTTTGTTAAGACCTATAGAATTAGTCTTTACTCAGCTTACAATTGTTTGCATAGTTATATTAGTTTGCTTGATATTGTAGGAAGAAATATCTTATCCAGCATATATTCGCCATATTTGGCAATATGAACTATGGAATATGTTTGGTAACGTTTATTAAATATAGAGATTATTAAGGCCACAGAAGTACTATTATCTGTGGTCTCTATAAGAATTAGTGATACCTGGAGGAAAAGATAGCTACATAAAAGATAGGAGTTAAGATATGAGGCGGATTAGTTTTTCTTGTCAATTATATTGGCTCTTGTAATTATTGCGATTGAGCATCCGCAGGTGCACTTTGCCTACACCAATGGAGTGCCTGCGATAAAACAAACATCAGTTAGCTGCTCGAGAAACTACATGATAATTCAGACAGTGGATATACCTCAGAAGATGTTGCTGACACACAGCTTACAAAGAGCTTTGACCAGTTCACTGTAGACAACACTATGTCGTCATCAGAAGATAAAGACAAGAAGGATGATGATAGTGATAAGAAGGATGGTGAAGAGGAATCTACCGAGAATAAGCGAAGATGCACGTGAATCCACAGAGAGCAGTGAAAAACAGCGATGATACGACTACCAACGGAGCTATTGAAGCTGGTGAATCAAAAGAAAATAGCGAAAATGGCGAAGACAGCAACAATACAGAGGGTACTGTAACAGAAGAAGACAAAAAAGAGGTTAAGGAAGAGGAAAAAGAAACTCGTGCACAAAATATCTCTTTGCCGACAGTGCTAAAAAGAAACTGAATAAGAAGAGTGCGGAGGCACTTGTAGATAAGATTGAGCAAAGACTACAAGATGCCGGGTGACAGATCCGTTGCAAGGATGATAATAAATGAGATGTACGCAAAAACATGGAGCAAAGTTTAAGGATAAAGAGGTTCAGAAATACTTCAATAGCTGGTACAAGAAGATAGAAAAGTAAGTACGGACAAGGCTTTTTCTAAAATGAGTGCACTTGAAAAAGAATATCCGAAGTACTTGATGAGATTGATAAAAAGCGAATTAATTAAATGGAGGGATTATATGTTTTGCGAAAATTGCGGAGCAGAATATTTCGGGAAGCAGGTATTTTGCGAAAAATGGCCACAAACTGCCTGATACGGATTCTCGCTCTGATGACAATAAAGACGAGCAGAAAGCGTTAGGAGCCTGCGATAGAGCCTGTGTCTATAGAAAACAATCAGCATGATCGAAACCCGGTACCTGCGGTAAACAATCACAGTTGAGCCGGTACCTGCGTAAACAATCAGCAGGCACAGCCTTCTCCTGCGGTAACAATAGCAGCCTCGGAAAGAACAACGGCAAGCGTAAGAAGGGTATATTTGGAGTAATCAAGTTTTTATTTTTGGAAATTATTCTTGAGAGCTATGATATACTTTTAGTCCCTTATATCTTTTGATGATTTCAGTGCGGAGCATAAAGGCAAACAGTATTTCGTTGCTCTTGTAAATGAAGATTATGACAGTGTGTATTCTTTTGTTTAATATAAATACAGAGGATGATAAGAATGCTTGCAAAAAGACGGAATAAAAACAGTACCGTGCGTCTGCCGGCTTGACTGATGTCCTTAATTATAAGGTAAACGATAATGACCTCTTTTGGAAAATGGACAAGTGGTGATGATATGCGATCTAAAGAAGTCGTTATATCCTACACCAACCGAGGCGAGTGTAGTGGCGAGCATACATTCACTGTAAATCTGCAGCGAATCAGCCAAGAAGTATTATATATTTGATGATTGGAGCATAGATTGCGTCGGAATTAAGGCTTCTAATGTCAAGATAAATGTGGCTGAGGGAGCGAAGCGCAAAGGTTGATGATGTCGTGAGATACCTGGAGAAGTATTTGACAACAGGTGAAGTACCGGGGGATAGTACTTATACAATACCTATAATATTTTACCGGTAATCACAAAATTGAAGTATCTAAAGATGGTTTTAGGAAACATTGAAAAAGAAACGAGACAAAACGAGCATTATCGTCGACAGGCTAATGACAATATCTCCTCACTTGACGATATGGAGACTGTCTCAAGGATACTGCAGAAGCGCTTTGAAGAGCTGGCTATAAACAATATGAAGTCGGTATATCTGGCTGGCAAGTTAAATGGTGATTCCTTTGACAAGATTGAAAGGATATCTCGTGCAGGATACGAAGACAGCCTTACCCTGGTTAAGGCAGAAGTATGATGACGTTTGCACAGTGCTCTAAACAACGACAGCAGTGACACGACCAGATTGATTTTACATCTGTGAAACTGAGATAGATGTGACAGAGCCTGCTGTGACACAAAAACAGCAAAATATCAAAACATAGGCTTCTCGCCATTAATACAGGCCTGGCTTTCAAGCTGATCCGGAATGGAAGGACAGCACAATACGAAGCTTACGTACATTAGGACAGAGCTTTAAGCATGTTGACGGTAAATGGTCTGTGACAGATCTTGGCCGTCACCATAGATATGCTTAATATCAAAGTCTGATATATTTGAGTAGGATGCCAGCAACACAGAAAGGGCAGAAGCTCTGAGAGTGTTTACAGCATTTGTTTTTACAAATCTACATACCTAAAGAGTCATCATTCATCATTTAAGAAAGAATAGTCATCTTCTACTTTTCATCCGCCTCAGCAAGGGCATGACAGAGTCCACATCAAGCTCTCCTGGTAAAGAGTTCATCATCATCCATCATCATCATCAATAGCGGCAACAATTTCATCTTTCACTAACATCATCCATAAGAGTCTCGTCCGTTCACGCTCGAAAAGTTGTGCCCTCATACAGGCTGTTTGCTTCTTCTATGATACTTTCAGCAAGTTCATTTGGTATCTTATAATTTTGGCTTCTTCCACAAACCAGCTGGGTAGAGCATGAATAAACACTGGGCCGGATACCACTCTTATATCACTTTCTTTTGATAAGGTTTATATCCCTTCCTATAAGGCAAATGGTCATAGATAGTATTGGTAGGATCCTCCAAATCGCTGTAAAAGGTCTTAGAGCCTCATAAAACGGTGACCTCGCCATCACTCAAACACCAGCCCTTCACAAAAGTCATTTTTGTCAAATAACTTGACAACTGTATCGTAAGATTATATCACATACAAAACTTTGAATTGGCTATAGCTAAAATAAGTGGTATAATAGACAAAGAGAGGCAACACTAAATAAAATTGGAGGCAGGGTACAGGAAAGCAAAGGGTATTACAGTATTATTTTCGATTGTTTTAATTTCCTTTAATTTATTATCGGTATTCAGCACAGTTCCCAGTCCTGGCAAAGGATAAAGTCTCCGACCAGATCTGTAGACGGAAGCTTACAGAGAACCCCGGAAGTGTGTAGTCACAGACGGAAAATACATCCATTATGCCTATCAGGTGATGGCAAGCGTATGGACATTATAAAGCCGCAAACCCTAAGACTTAAAAGCAAAAGTATTGCTAAAGCAAAAACGGGAAACGGATATACCAACCTCATCTATAAAGGGTAACTATATCTGTGCTGAAACTGGATAAGGTGTGTTTGGATGTATGGTACAGGCTGCGAAGAACCCTATACGCTACCGCATTTCAAAGATGCAGAAAGACTAAGACTTAAGCTTGCGGTTGGAAAAGAGCCTGTAATTATCGATAAAATCTATTATCAGGTAAGATATACACAGTTAAAGAAGGAAACCTCAAATTCAAGTGATTTCAAAAGTGACGGCTATATCTGCAAGTATGGACTTGAAACGAAAGAATAAAAAGAAGGTGTTTTGGAGTCAGCGTTGAATACAATGGCTTGCTGAAATTATTTAAGAGTGGCGAGAGGTTTTATTATACTACGGATAACAGAAGACGGTTTATGGATATGAGAGCAATGTAGCAGCTCAAGAGAGTTTATAACGCAGGAGAAATACGCCTCGATACATCTCAGTCCTGACAGCATACAAGAAATGTAAAAACTAAGCTTCTATACCGTAAAGCCGGTAAACTTGCGAGGGGAGATCCAGCTGGAAACATATAAAGATATGGAAATATAAGAAGATATTGGACCAACAGCGTAACTATCAACTTTTCTGTTCAGGGCGACTATAAGGATGCAGCAGGAGATTGTAACGCTACATCTGGAGAAGTTCTTTAATAAAAGTATATCTACTTGATAAAAGCGGAAAGATACTTAAGAGCCTATCTCTGGACGCCGGCAGAATAAGACTGCATAGAGAGATTATAAACATAATGCTGTTGTTTAGAACTGTGTTTCCAACGGACAAACCTTTGTTAGATAAGATTGGCGCCGATTAAAATTAAAACGTGAGCAGGTAAATAATAGAATTGGGGAGCTTTATTAATGAAAGATTTGATAGTTTTAACAGGTCCCATCATGCGGTAGGCAACTTCTCTCGTCCATAGCCCTTTGCAAAGGCTGTGGACGGAGAGATAATATCACGCAGACCTTATGCAGGTATAGCATACGATGAACATAGGAACTGCTAAAATTACAGAAGAAGAAAAGTGCGTATTCCTCATTTTCTAATAGATGAATTCAGAGCCTGATGAGGACTCAATGGAATCCACATTTATAAGGTTGATGGGATACATTGAGGATATAAAAAGCAGAGGAAGAGAGCTCATCATAGGAGGTACAGGCTTTTATATCCAGTCCGTCATCTATGGTGATAATAACTTTAATGAATATGGTGATGACAGCAATGTCAGGATATGGCGGCTATGGCAGAAACTTTAGGCAAAGTGAACTTCACGCAAAAGCTTGCTCTGCTGGACAGGAATATGCTGATTCGGTTTCTTATAATAACGTAGTGTTGTGAGGGCGCTTTACTTCTTGAAACGACAGTGGAGAGAAAGCTTCCTGAGCATACAGAGAGAGAGAGAGAGGAGTTCTTTGACTTTGCTTACTTTGTGCTGACCATGGGACAGAAAAAGCTTTATGATGAGAATTGATAAGAGAGTTGACCTGACGTTTGAGATGGGGCTTGTGGAGGAGGTTGCAAAGCCTCTGAGTGGCGAGCGCTGACAAGCGATAAGTCATTGGTGTCTCATGCAGGGTATTGGCTATAAAGTTAAGTGATTGGATTATCTAAGTGGTAAAACGAGCCTTAAAGAAAGAATGTATAGATATTACCGAGCGATACTGTGGCATTTTGCCAAAAGGCAGCTTACCTCGGTTTAAGAGGGAAAAGGGTGGTAACTTATATCGACAAAAAGATGAATTTGACGCAGAAGACAATTGTTTAAAGAAATGCCATGTATATAATTCAGCAGTTTGTTTATGTTATAATGTTAAGGTATACTTTTGGAAAGTCTATAACACGAGTGGAACCGGAATTTTAGTAAGAAAATGACGGATTATATGTATTTCCAGCAGTTACAGGAGACGAGTTGCTGCACGAAACCACACTTCTTTATTGAGCTGATCGATGAGGTCACAGGAAGTGCACATAGTCTCGCTTGTGGCAAAAACATATTGGTAGACTATGGTATGGAGCAGGGAGTAATGGATCGAAAATGCAGAGCTCCTGCATCTCCATCAGAAATCGACTCATCTTTGACTACATCACTGCTCACGTAGACCATACATAAGATGATACCTGCTCTTATAAGAATGGGCTCATGGGTGAAACACATATGCTACTCTGCTACCTGTGAGCTTTTGTGACATTATGCTTAGAGATTCCTGCCTTTGCACATCTCAGGGAGTCTGAAGCTGAATGGAAGAATAGAAAGAACAAAAGAGCAGGTAAGGGAGCATTTTGAAACCTGCTTATACTATGCGTGAAGATGTAGAGGGAGTTCTAGTCATTTCCACAAAAGTAAGCTATAATGAAGTTACTTTGACATTATGTGAGGGTATAACCACCCCTTTTACTGACGTGGGACATCTTTGTACGTCATCATATAAAGATTATTATAACTGAAGATAATGTTACCAAGACTATAGTATTCTCCGGTGATATAGGTAACATCAATCAGCCCATATCGAGCGATCCTCGCTTACACAACCGAAGCAGACTATGTAGTGATGGAATCAAACCTACATGGTACAGACCTATGAGGACAGGATCGACTACGCGTCTGAGCTTTCTGATATCCCGGTAAACGATACCTTTAGCAGAGGCAATGTAGTTATACCATCCTTTGCAGTTGACGTACTCAGGGAGATACTTTATTTTATCAGGAAAATAAAAGAGGACAGACTGGCATACGGCCAGCGTATCGACTTTGAAGTAATAGCTGACAGCCCTCTGGCTATAGAGGCTACTTCTTTCAATATATTCATGGAGAATTGTGCCGACTCGCTTTGATGAAGCAAAGCCATGAGCTGGGTCGTAATGGCCGGCATCAACCAATCAGCTTGAAGGGCTTAGAACCTCTGTGACGAGTACGGACCTCGATTGCAAATTAACTTTGACAAGAAGCCTAAGGTTATTATCCTGCAGCCATCAGGCATGTGCGGAGGCAGTGACGAATAAGGCATCACTGGTGCTAGCATAATCTCTGGCGGAAAGAATGTACTATACTATTTTGTGGGATATCAGGCCGGGAACTTTAGGGCGGATACTTGTGGACGGTGCAGAGCAGGTTAAGCTTTTGGAGAAGCAAATTGAAGTGCAACATGCTGAAGTAAAAAGTGTTGCAGTGGAGTTAGTGTGACAGGTGGACATGGGGGCTTATTTCTCGGATTTCAGCTCCTTTTAACCCAAAAGCTGCGTGGCAGTGTCTCATAGTGCACGGAAGGTTATGCCAGGGCGTGCAGAGAGCTGAGACTAGCTCTAGGAAGAAGAGTATCACCATAATGCTTATGCCCCACACGAAAGTGGCTCGTATATGACCCTTTCTTTAGGAAGTGGGAGTACACAGCAGAACCTGTATTCATTACAGAAGTTAAACAGGGTACTCATAAGGCAGAGTATGATAAGCCTCATTAATGTTGGTCAGAAACGCTTGACATCATAAATCGCAAACAGCGGACTAGCCAGCAAAGACATAGATTAAATTTGCGGAACAGATTGAATCACTTTGTAACAAGTGGAAAATAACGGGGTAAAATGGGGAAAAATAATAATGTGGTAGTTCTAGACAATGAGATTGCCAACAAGCTTAGTCAGTTAGATACGATATCACTTAAGACGGGCTTACAGGCCTGTGGAATAGAATGCCCGCTGATAAAGTTGATGATTATGCTGGTGAAGTTAACTCAGGAGCCTATATTTATCATTAAAATTGATGATTTCGCAAAGATAAATGATGAATAAAGCATGTTATGGGTGGATGCCCGCCTTGTTAGACTCCAGGGGTTGCTAAGACTCGTTTCGTGAAAGAGATGTGGCTGCGAGGATATCTGCGGATGAATTTGGCGTATTTTGCGTAGGTACCTTTACCTACAAAGATATCAACAGCATAGCATCTAAGCCTTAAAGGGTATCAAGGGAAAGCTTTGAGGGATGAAGTTGGATAAAGATTTCACCATATCCATAGGCATAGCTAAAGCACCCTGCAAATGGAAGTGATTTCTCATTATACAGAAAGGCTGTAGAGGCACTTACCAAGTCTAAGCAGGGCGGTAAAATGGTTTTATGATTGCTGAAGAGAACTATTCAGAGAATAAATCCCATCAATACTGATGCGGATATGGATATAGTTAAGCACCATATCTGAGAAAGATAAACTCTTGGGGCTTATAAGGTGGAGTATGATGGGTTTAGACATATTCAGGTTTATTTCCAGATATTCTGACAGGAAAGAAACAGGTATAGAAATCATCCTTTTTACAATATCGAAAAAGACGGAAGTATGATAGATCCACCACCTGTCAGAGGCTATGTTTGACCTGGAAAAATATAATCAAAAGTGTCTCTTAGAATAGGGGATGTGGCCACCGTGCAACTCCTGCCAGCATCCGGTAATGCTTGAGGGCACAAGATTAAGCAGGACAGAAGCACATGCTATTCTTTCTTTGACAGTACAATGTTGTAAAATATGATATTGATCTATAAATCAGTCAAGAGGGATAATGATGGAGATAGAAAGAGTTCCTTTATAAATGAACTTCCAACAGACTTGATTCCTATGAAAAATAGAGATAGAACAGGTTATATAAGCACTGTTTACCAGTAAGGATTAGAAAAGGCTAATGAAAAGCATTTATTAACTGTCAAAAGTAAGTTTGAGTTGAGCGGAATGAAGGCGGCCCTGATAGTTAATAATGAGCACGAGTTCGAACAAACCAAAGAGGAATATAATCACCTTAAAGAAAAACTAAAGGATGTCTTAAAGAAAATGAGATACCATTCTTTAGAAGGTGGACTGGTTGCGGAGCTTGATGTATGTAAGAAGGTTTGAGGTCTTGTATTCGCTGAGGTGGAATTTCCTTTCCATAGAGGCTTCTAACAGTTTTGTTAAGCCCCCACTGGTTAGGCAAGGATGTTGAGATAAAAGATACAAGAACCCAGTAAAAAGCCAAGTTGGTTATAATGAGGGCATATTTTTGAGGAGAAGGTATGAAGATTATATTGTCTCCTGCACAAGAAAATGAAGATGGACTAGCAGACTTTTCGGGAGTTATCGGAGCCCATGTTTCTTGACGACTACGAAGATAATCCTCTCTTGTGAAGGAGACAGAAAGAATTAAAAGAAAGTATGGAAGTGCAAACGACAGATTGTGGATGAAAATTATGAAAGAATTGCAGGTATGAAGCTAACTGCAATCTACCCCCTGCAATTTTATCTTATGAGGGTATAGCTTATCAGTATATGGCTCCGCTGTATTTGATGATGAACAGCTAAGCTACATACAGAGTAATTTAAAATCTTTGTCTGCATTTTACGGTGTAGTAGCCTATGGACGTGTAAGCCCCTTACAGACTGGAAAAATGCAGGCTAAGGCTGATGTAAATGGAAGCAAAGATTTATATGAGTTTTGGGGAGATAAACTCTATAAGGAGGTAAGGGATGAGAGTGGAATCATCTATAAATCTTGCTTCGAAAGAATATTATAAGTGCATTGAAAAAGTATTTAACGGATGAAGATAGGTTTATTACCTGCGATTTTGTGGAGGAGGTGAAGGAAAAGCTTGTCACCAAGGGACCTATGCGAGATGTCAGCAGGGCGAAATGGTGAGGTTTTGGCTGAGAATAGATAATCCTCTGGATATTAGAAGTTTGACAGGCTCCACTATATTTTTAGGGAAGATTTGTCCAATAATGTGAAGTTTGTATTTGAAAAGAAAAACAATTGTGTTAAAAATAAAAAGTTGACTATTCCTTTTACACTAACCGATGATTATGGAGACTGTAAGATGATTTACCGGATGAATTAAAGCCGTTTGAGAAGTATCAGAAGCAGGTATAGATGAGACTATCTGACATTGAACTCTGGCGCTTATTCTAAGGACTGGTACAGAAGCTAAACTGTATCGACTTATGTAAGAAGGTGCTCGATGTTGAGTGGAGGTACTTTGGCGAGGCCTATATGGCAAGACTGAAAAAGAACTTCGAGATATCGAGTGTAGGACCTGTTAAGTCAGTGAAGATTATTTGTATCTGTGAGCTCTGCAAGAAGAATAGCAAGGAACGAAACGCACGTGTGAGTGAGTCACTAGACACTGCAGATAAGATAGCTAAGCGGTATATGGAAGAAATGAGGCACTAAAGAGGAGACATCGTCGTGTTACTCCTCCTGATATCAGTGTGAGGCTAATTAAAGAAATTACCATTAGCATTGGAACTGTTAACCAGTCTTTCCTTAGGCCAAGAGAGGTCTTTATGCAGGCGCTCAAGTACGAGGCGGTCAATATTGTTCTTCTTCACAATCATCCCAGTGGAGATCCGACTCCGAGCAGGGCAGACATACAGATTACCGACATAATTAGCAGAGTGTCAGAAGCATTGGCATTCCCCTTGTTGATCATATCGTTATCGGGGACTGCTGCCATGTGAGTCTAAGGGAAAAGGGATTAGTGGACTTTGAAACAAATAAACAGATATTTGAAAGGACTTAGTTATGCTTGGAAAAAGTATTGGGATAGATCTGGGAACAAAGAGAATCAAATATTATAGAAAAGGCGATGGAATTATATTTGATGAGGAAAATTGCATTGCGATAGAAAACAAGGATGAGATAAGGGCTATAGGTGATGAGGCAGCAGAGATGGTTGGAAGGACGCCCGAGACGATAGAGGTAATCTATCCTGTAAACCGTGGAGTTATTGCCAATGTAAGTGCTATGGAGCTTCTTTTCAATGCTTCATTTGACAGAATCTACGGTAAAGCAAAAAGAGCATCAGGAACCAACTTTGTTATAGCTCTTCCTACAGATATTACAGAGGTGGAGAAGAGGTCATTTGCAGACCTGGTTCATAAGTCCGGTCTTAAGCCAAAGAATGTCTCGCTGGTTGATAAGCCTATCTGCGTAGCTATGGCAGCAGGCCTCGATATCATGAAAGCAAAGGGTGTAATGACCGTGGATGTAGGTGCTGATACTACAGAGATAGCAATCATTGCTCGGCGGTATAGTTAAAGCAGGCTCTTACCTACAGCAGGCAATAAGTTTGATGAATCAATTTGCAATTATATCAGACAAAAATGTGCTCTTGTCATCGGTAAGAGTAATGCAGAACAGCTTAAGATGGGTATAGCGGGAGCAGTTTCCGGACAGTCTCTTACTATGCAGGTAAACGGTAGAGATGTGGTTACAGGACTTCCTAAACGTATGGAGATTGAGTCTGATCTTGTATATGAAGCGATAAAAGATGACCTTAAGAATATTACAGAGAATATCAAGAGCACTCTTGAGCATATTCCACCGGAAGTATCATCTGATATTATAGATGCGGGTATATATGTAACGGGTGGTTCAGCACGTATAGGCAATCTTTGATAAGCTCCTCAATGCTGAGACAAGCCTTAAAATAAATATACTTGAAGATCCTCAGGACAGTGTAATAAACGGTCTTGGCAAGCTTATTGATGAAGATAACTTTAAGACGCAGCCTTATATCTACAGGCAGCCCGGATATTCAGTTAATTTAAGGAATGTAAATAATGGCATCACAAAGAAAAAATAAGATTAAGATAAAAATTGTTCCAAGATATCTGTTTACTGTAAACGATTTTATCTGCTTAGTTTTACTTGTTGTATCCTATCGTTTTCAGACAGCTTAGGACCGGTAAAATCTGTGGCAGGTAATGTTATTACACTCATGCAGGTGGGAATCAACAGGATTGGCAGTTTTTTTACGTCAAAACTTGATTATCTTAAAAAAGTAGATGACCTGATTGCAAAAAACAAAGAGCTGACAGACAAGCTAAATGAGGTCAGCTATGAGAATAAGCTATTGCTTCAGGGCAAATATGAGCTTGATAACTTTTGAAAGCTATACATAATCTTGATCAGACCTAGCTCGACTATCCGAAGGTGAGCCGCAGAGTAATATCAAAGGATACCAACAACTGGTATAGTAAAATTTAAGATAGAACAAGGGAAGTGATGATGACATTAAAAGCCCGGAATGAATGTTATGCGGCAATGGTCTTGTAGGCATAATAACAAAGACGGGTAAGAACTATGCTGATGTACGCTCTATTATAGACGACAGCAGTAATGTAAGAGGTATGTTCCTTGATAACTCTGAAACCTGTACGGTTAAGGGTAACTTAAAACTGCTTGATGAAGGATATATTGAGGTTACCGATATCAAGAAAGGCTCAAGTATACAAGACGGATAGGGTGAGGGTTGTTACGTCTTATACCAGTCAAAAATATCACCCGGGTATACTTATTGGCTATGTAAGCGGTATCAAAGTAGATCCTTCCAATATGACAGAATCAGGCTACCTCACTCCTGCAGTGGACTTTTCAAAGCTTGATATGGTGCTTATTATTACCCGTGAAAAGGAAGAATTATATTGATGAAGCGTGTTATAGGCTCTTTTATTATGGTTGTTTTATTGTATCTTTTACAGACTACGATATTTAACAACATCGCCATAGCAGGTGTAAAGCCAAATGTGATTCTCATCCCCATAGTGATAGTCGGATAAGATACGGTAGAGTCCAGGGTAGTGGTCTTAGGCTTTACAGGACTATTCATAGACCTCACTGAATCCGACTATCTTGGATATTATGCTTTATTTTATCTCATTATCGGTTATCTGGTAGGATTTAGCAGCAAGCTTTACAGCAACGATTCTACACTTGTGCCTCTTGGCTTAGTTGGAGCATCGGATATGGTGTTGAATTTTCTTATATATGTTACAGGGTTTTTGCTTAGAAACAGGCTCGATTTACCTTATTATATGATAAGAATTATTTTGCCTGAACTTGTGTATACAATGATAGTTGCAGCCCCTATTGTATAGGGTTAGTTGATTTTGTTTACCTTAGAATAGATTCGATAGGGAAAGGGGATGAAGCCTAGTTTTGTTAGACACTTTGATGACTTTTGTCAAAAATATCCTTAAGACAAGGACTATTCCACTGATTTTAATATACTCTGTTTTCTCCGTTGTTTTGGTATATAAGGTGTTCACCATACAGGTAGTAAGACAGGAAGAACTTACTAAGAACACTGTAAATAACGAGGAGATTACTCGTGAGACCAAGGCAACCAGAGGCAATATTTATGATTGTAACGGTGTTCTTTTGGCCTCAAACAGACTCTCATATAATGTTACCTTACAGGATTATAAGGCATTTAAGACTGATGAAGAAAAGAACGCTCATGATAATAAAGTTAATTAGAATTATTGAGGTTAATGGAGGCAAGCTTTATCCTGAGTTTTATATCGAGAAAGATAAAAAAGGAAAGTTAAGATTTACAGTTGATGGTGCGGCAGAGAGCAGATTCAAGAGAGATGCCTATATGTCTACTTCTATTGAGAAGCTAACAACTGCTCAGAGAAATGCAACTGCTGCAGAAGTTTTTGAGCACTTAAGACATGGGAAGTACATGTTTGACATCAGCGACGAATACAGTATAGACGATGCTCTTAAAATCATGACAATACGTTTTGCCCTCCTTTTCAAATACTACTTATAACAGGGGTAATCCGATTCTTGTAGCAACAAATGTAAATGAAAAGATTGTTGCCGCAGTGCTTGAGAATTCCTCAGACCTTCCGGGGGCTGAGATAGCAGAGCATACATACAGATACTACAATGACAGTAAGTATTTTGCTCATATCATAGGGTATACCGGCAATGTAAACGAAGGTGAAATAGCCGAGGATAAGGAGCATTATTACAATACAACTGACCAGATAGGAAAGATAGGTGTAGAATACTCCTTTGAGAAATACCTGAGAGGCAAAAAGGGTTCTGAGAAGGCCACTTTAAATTCTGATTACTATGTAACAGGTGTGGAAAATGTATCAACCCCTAAAGCCGGAGATGATATCTACCTGACTATAGACAGTAAGCTGCAGAAGATTTGCTATAACATATTAGAAAAAGAGCTGGCAGCTATCCTGCTTAGCAAAATACACAATTCTGCAAGCTACGGTGGCAAGGGCAAAAATGCCTATGACATTAAGATACCTATATATGAGGTATATAACGCCCTATTTGATAATGGAGCAATAGACCTTGAAAGGCTTGAGAAAAAGAAGGCGGGAAAGGTTGAAAAGGCTGTCTTTTCTAAGTTTAAGAAAGAAGAGGGCAGTGTCCTAAAGAAGCTAAAGAACCTCATGCAGATTAACAGCGTTTCCAAAGAACGTGACAACAAGACAATCAGTGAGTATATGGATTATATATATACTTATGTCAAAAATGAAAAGCTGATTGACGTGACCTTGGTCAATGAGGATGATGTTAACTCATGATTATATTGCACACAAGAAAAAGCCTTGGAGAATTCCTCAAGTATGCGGTCTCTAACAGATGGATTAATCTGCCTAAGCTGAGTATAGGCAGTGAGTACCTAAGTACCGATGAAATATACAAAAATACTGCTTAACTACATATTTGGACAATATAACATCTGATTTGCAGTTTAAGAAAATCATCTATAGAATCTTATATTTAATTATGAGATTTCAGGGACAGAGGTATCACTTATACTTTTTCGCAAGGTTTCTTAAAGAGGATGAGAAAGCATACCGCAATCTCTTAAATGGCTCGCTTTCACCTTTATAACTTTATAAAGAGTAAGATAAAGAGTCTTGAAATAACACCTGCGAGATCTGGCACTTGATCCATGTTCCGGCTCAATGGTTATCACAAACCCTAATAATGGTGATGTAAAGGCTTTTGGTTACGTATCCAAGTTATGATAACAACAAGCTTGCCAACCAAATAGATGCCAAGTACTATGCTAAGCTCTCCACTGACGGGTCCTATCCGCTTATCAACAGGCCTTGTCTGCAAAAGACTGCACCCGGTTCAACCTTTAAGATGGTGTCTGCAGCCGCAGACCTTTCAACCGGCGCCATAGGTGACCATGAGAAGATATATGCGAAAGTATTATTTACAAAGACTGACAAGCCTGCAGCCTGCTGGAGCAATGTCCCACACGGTAATATAGATATCAGAACAGCTATTGAGGTATCCTGTAACTACTTTTTATGAAGGCGGATACAGAATGAGTCTTGACTCTGAAGGCAAATATAACTCAAAGCTAGGTCTTGAGAAGCTTAATAAATACGCTGCAATGTTCGGCTTTAAGAAGGGCACTAGTCAGGAGTTGAATTATACGAGTGCGAGCCTTCTATATCAGACACTCGATTCTGTAAGATCTTCTATCGGTCAGGGCAGCTGTGCATTTACACCTCACCCAGATAGCAAGGTATACAGCCGCCATTGCCAACAAAGGTACACTTAATTATCTTACAGTGATTAAGGAGATAAAGGACATCAAGGGAAATACTGTGAAGAATACAGTTTCTAATTCCAAAAATAAGAAAACACCACAGATTTCGCTTAGGCCTGATGTTTGGAGCGTTATAAGAGATGGTATGTATCTTGCAGTAAACGGCAGTCGAAGTTCCATAAAGAACTTTTTAAGAAGGTTAAAAACCTCATAGCAGGTAAGACCGGTACAGCTCAGTTTTCTAAGCAGAGAGCTGACCACGGTCTCTTCACGTCCTATGCGCCTTATAAAAATCCAAAGATATCAGTGACCTGTGTCATTCCTAATGGTTATACCTCAGGAAATGCCGCAAGTGCTGTGGCTGACTTTTATGAATATTACTTTGTCGATGAGGATGAAGAGGTATTTCAATAAAAAGCTGTCAAAGATAAAGTTAAAAATATAATTTCAGACTAATACAGGAGGAAAAATGAAGCAACCGGTTGTTATTAAAGCAAAATAATTTTGGGCTTATGATAATACTTGATCCAGAGTTTGAATTTGATGCTTTATGTAAAGCAGTGGCTGAAAAATTTAAGGAATCAGCTAAGTTCTTTGGAAATGCGGACATGGCAGTGGCATTTGACGGAAGAAAGCTTACCGATGACGAGGAAGAGACTATAATTGATACTATAATTCATAATTCTTCCATCAACATAGTGTGTACAATCGACAATGATCCGATAAGGGAAGAACGTTTCAAGAAAAAACTCGATCAGATAGCCATATCGGAGGATATTAGCCTACAAAGATACATAAAGGGTATTTTTAGATCCGGTCAGATGATGGAATTTGATACCGGTGTTATCATCATTGGTGATATCAATCCCGGAGCAAAAAGTCGTAGCTAAGGGCAGTATAGTGGTACTAGGTGCCCTAAAGGGAGAGGCTGAAGCCGGTGCAGGAGGCAATGACAATGCTTTTCATCATTGCCCTGATATGGCACCTATACAGCTTAGGATAGGCTCAAAGATAGCCAGAAGTGCTGATAACACTGCGTTTTCAGGTAAGTCCAAGTGCTTATCACCTCAAGTTGCCTTTGTTGAAAAATGACAATATATGCATTGAGGATCTTGATAAAAATGTATTGATTCACTACAAATATAAAAAGTTTACTTATTCACTTGTAATTAATTCATTTTAATTATATTATATTATTGATGGAATATTGATTTAGTTAGGAGATTTTTATGGGAGAAGTTATTGTTATAACCTCCGGTAAGGGTGGAGTTGGAAAAACCACTACTACAGCTAATGTAGGTACCGGTCTTGCTATGCTTGGTAAAAAAGTAGTTCTTATCGATACTGATATCGGTCTTAGAAACCTTGACGTGGTTCTTGGACTGGAGAATCGTATTGTGTATAACCTTGTTGATGTAATTGAGCAGAACTGCAAAATCAAGCAGGCGCTTATTAAGGACAAGAGATATGAGACTTTATATCTTCTTCCTAGCGCTCAGACAAGAGACAAGGATGCTGTAAACCCTGAGCAAATGGTTGCACTTACTGAAGAGTTAAAGAATGAGTTTGATTATATTATTCTTGATTGTCCTGCCGGTATAGAGCAAGGCTTCAAGAATGCTATTGCGGGGGCAGACAGAGCGATTGTAGTTACCACTCCTGAGGTATCAGCAGTTAGAGATGCTGACAGGATAATTGGCCTTCTTGAAGCAAATGAAGTTAAAAAGACAGAGCTTATAGTCAACAGGCTTCTGTATGGATGATGGTTAAAAAGAGGTGACATGATGTCAAGTGAACAGGTTCTTGATATCTTAGCCATCAGTCTTCTAGGTGTCGTTCCTGATGACGAGAATATCGTTGTAGCCACCAATACCGGTGAGCCTCTTGTAGGTAACGATAGCCTTGCAGGTCAGGCATATATGAATATTTGTAAGAGAATAACAGGCGAAGAAGTACCTTTACTTGATCTTGAAAGCAAGAAAAGGATTTTTAGCACGTCTTGGAGAAATTATTTAAGAAGTAAAGGAGTTAAGCTATGAGTTTAATGGATTTTTCAAGAAGAAATCTTCAGGACAACAGGCAGTAGACAGGCTTAAGCTTGTGCTGGTATCAGACAGGGCTAACTGTTCTCCTGAAATCATGGAACAGATTAAAAATGATATACTTAAGGTTATTTCAAAATACGTTGAAATAGATGTTGATGGACTTGATATTAAGATTGAGCAGACAGAGTCAGATTCAAGGAATGGCTCTGTGCCTGCAATCTGTGCAAACATCCCTATTAAGGAAATGATAGGGAAAAGGTCATAAGGAAGCTGATGTTTAAAAAAATAAAAAAATACGATTTTTAAGGATTTTTAGTTTTTCCTTACTTGCAGCAGCTTTTGTTGTTTTGTCTTATCTCTGTCTATTGCCTCTTTAGGTCTGATGGAGCAGGAATGGCAAAAAGACAGCTGATTGGTGTTGTGTTGGGCTTGATTGTCGCTATTGTAGGAGCGTTGATTGACTACCATTTAATTTGCAAATTTGCAATCATGTATTATTTAATCGGAATAATACTACTTGTACTTGTTAGATTTACGTCCTTTGGTATTGACTATGATACCGAGCTTATAGATGGCTTTATGATAGGTTCTGTTGTTATTCAGCCGTCTGAATTAGTTAAAATAATACTTATAATAGTGTTGGCTGTATTATTTTCAAAAGTCAAGAATAAGCTGAATAAATGGTCGATATTTGCTTTAACAGTGGTGATTATGATGCTTCCAACATCACTAATTCTCATACAGACAGATCTTTCATCCAGTATGGTATGTATGTTTATTTTTGCTATTATGATTTTTATGGCAGGACTGAGCCTTAAAATTATTGGTATTACCCTTAGCTGTATCTGTCCCTGTTTGTGCCGGACTATTCTGGTATGTTATTCAACCGGGGCAAAAGCTGCTTACCAATAAACAGCAACTTAGAATTCTTGGATTCTTAAACCCTGAAGAATATGCACTTACTGAAAGATATCAGCAGATAAACTCTGTAAATGCTATTGCCGCTGGTAAGGTTTTTGGGAAAAACTCTATGCGGAGACACTTCGGATTTCAGACTTTTTAATAAAGTATTTGTTAATGAAAGTGACTTTGTTTTCTCGGTTCTTGCTGAAGAGCTTGATTTTTAGGCTGCGTTTTGATCATAGTTTTTATTTGCTTTTATAGTATTTAAGTGCGTATTGATAGCTGAGAAGGACAGCAGATTTTACCGGTAAGATGATTGCGATTGGTGTATCTGCGATGCTTGCGTTCCAGTCTTTTGTAAACATTGGAGTTGCTACAGCGCTTTTGCCAAATACAGGACTTCCATTGCCGTTTCAAAGCTATGGGTTGTCGTCACTGCTAAGTAATTTCTTAGCAATAGCAATGGTATTAAATGTTGGCCTTCAAAAAGGCAAAAACATGGATTGACATTTAATTCAGGAGAAAATGAAATATTATTTTAAATAAACACTGTAAAGGGGTGGAATATGAATATTGGTTTTAGGTTGCTATGATGCGAAAGCTGATGCAGAATTTTTGCATTGCTTATAGAGGCATACTAGGCAAGAATACTTTATACGCAACCGGGACTACCGGAAGGCTTATAGAAGAAGTTACCAATCTAAATGTGCACAAGTATCTTGCCGGACATTTAGGTGGTGAGCAGCAAATGGCTGCGCAGATAGACCATAATGAGATAGATTTGTTATATTTTTAAGAGATCCACTCTTCAAAGACCCACGAGCCCAATGTAAGCAACATTCTAAGGCTTTGTGATGCTAACAATATCCCTGCTGCAACTAATCTTGCATCAGCTGAGCTTATGATAAAGGCTTTGGATAGAGGCGACCTTGACTGGAGAGAATTGTACAAGTCATGATTAAGTTAAAAAGTAAAATAATTCTTGCAGCCCTGTGTGGAATTATATTGACCGGCTGTGGAAACAATGCCATAGCATATTTCCCATATGGGGATGAGGAACAGGCGGCAGAGCTTATGAAAAAGGTAACCTCTGCCTCTGATATCTCTCTGATGTCAGATGGTCTCTGTGTAATCACAGACAAAAATGTTAATAAATTAACAGACAAACCATCGTTTAATGCTAAGTCAGTTATAGTAGCTAACGAAGAAAATCCTATTTATGCTAAGAATTGCTTTAAGAAGATGTACCCTGCCAGTCTTACAAAGATGATGACTGCTTATGTGGTTTTTACCAAAGAAAGTGATTTGGATAGGGTAGTAAAAATAAATGGAGAAGCAATTAAAATCACTGAGCCTTATGCTAAGAGAATGAGGCTTATGGATGGAGATCAGCTACTATAAGACAGCTCTTAAATGCTGCTCTTGTAACATCTGCCAATGATGCGGCAAAGGCTCTTGCTGTTGCTGTAAGTGGAAGTGAAGAGAAGTTTGCCATTCTTATGAATGAAGAGGCTAAGAAAATAGGAGCTACCCATAGTAGATTTGTAAATAGTACCGGACTTCACGACAATGCCCACTATACTACCTTGTATGACCAGTATCTCATATTCCATAAGTTTTGAAATCCCGGAATTTGTTAAGATATTAATCAGGGTCATACATTAGAATATAAAAAATGTCCTGGGTAACAAGGTCACAACTAAGGTCATTTCTACCAACCAGTATCTGGCGGCTTGCTTAGAGTACCCTGACGGATATACAGTTATAGGAGGAAGACAGGTACTACAGATGAGGCAGGCTCTTGTATTTTGATGTCATTTAAGTCATCGGCCGATAAGAATTATATCGTGGGTATTCTTAAAGCATCAGATAGCCTCAACCTCTATGCGCAGCTTGGAAACTGTTTTTGAAAAATTTACCTCAAAAATACTTCAAACTGATTGAATTTTATGGTATTTTTGACATATAATATTAGTGCTTAATAAACTTTTTCTCATATAAAGGAGGGTTTTACTATGGTAAATATTATTTGTGGGGAAAAGGGAAAAGGTAAGACTAAAGTAATACTCGATAAGGCCAATGAAGCAGTGAAAACTTCAGGTGGTAATGTTGTATTTCTTGACAAGGATCTTGCTCATATGTATGAGCTCAACAATAAGATCCGTCTTATAAATGTGAAGGATTTCTTTGTAGAGAATTCTGGAGAATTTATTGGATTTGTTTGCGGAATTATCTCTCAGGACCACGATCTTGAGGCTATTTTCCTTGATAGCTTCCTTAAGCTTTCATTGACAGATAAGGAAACAATGAAGCCTGTATTAGATAAGATTATTCAGGTTGCAGATAAATACAGTGTGGACATTATTCTCAGTCTTTCTGTTAAGAGTGAGGAACTTCCCTGAGGAATATAAGCGTAATGTGCTGGTTTCCTTATAAGATTATTGCTTTATTTTACAGACTGTCACATTATTTTTGGTGTGGCAGTTTGTTTGTTTGGAGGGATAGATATTGGCAGAAAGAAAGATGACAAAGAGAAAGAGAAGTAATGTTGTCCGATACGGAGGGAAAAACCAATTTATGTAGGTTTTGTTGTTTTTGGAATCATATTGATTTATATATTAGGGACACACTATTTCTTATATGCTAAGGAAAAAGACTTCGATATACAGAGTAGTAAGTGATGAAAAGACCGAGGTTATCAATACTACCGGATTAGCTTTAAGAGATGAAAATGTAGTAAAGTCAACAGAAGCCGGATATATCAATTATTATGTGAACGGAAACTCAAGGGTGAGAAGAAAAGAAGCAGTATTTTCCATAGACAAGACTGGAAAAATATATTCAAAGCTTACTGCTGACGACCAAAGCGATGAGTCAGGAGAGAGAATTACAGGAATACTACATCAATTCCAGATAAACAGAGATGATAATTTCCTTAGCACCTATGGACTTAAAGAGTCGATGAAAGAGACTGTTATGACCACTTCGGGCAAAAAGATTATGGCTTCACTTAAAAAGTCTTCTGACGCAAAGGGGTCTTTTAGCGTTAGCTCCGCAAGTGACAGCGGTATTGTAGTATATGGAGCCGACGGGCTTGAGAATCTGACCGAAGATAACATAACTTCCGATATATTTGAGAAGCAGAACAGCTATATACTTAAAATAGCTACTGAAAATGATGGCAAGGTTGAGGCGGGAGTTCCTGTGTACAAGCTTATTTCGGATGAAACCTGGAAGGTAGTGGTTCCTGTCAATGAAACTCAGATAGAACTGCTTAAGGATAAAGGCTATGTGGACGTTAATGTTGACAACAAGGGATTTAATGCAAAGGCTAAGGCGGATATTACTGAAATAAACGGAAGCAATTATCTCGTGCTGACGTTTTACAACTATATGGTGGACTATGCTGACAAGAGATTTGTGAATGTGTATATTGTGCTAAAGAGCATAACCGGTCTCAAAGTGCCTAAGTCTTCTGTGGTTGAAAGACAGGTATATGAGATTCCTGAAGAATACTATATGAATGGAGGCGGCAACAGGACAGGAGGATTTACCCTGCGCAGTACTAATAATAATGGAGAAACAGTGACCAAGTATATTGAGACTGATATCTGCTATAGGGATACCAAGAAGAAAATGGTGTATGTAGATGTAAATGAGGGCTTTTAAGCCGGGAGATGAGCTAATGGCTGCCAATAGTCAAAAATACATATACGATTAGCTCTACCAAGCTTATGAAGGGTGTATATAATATTAATAACGGATATCCAAGATTCAGGCACGTAGAGCCTGATACGGACATTTTGACGGATGACAACAGTGAATATTATCTCATCCCTATAGATAAAGGCTATAATTTAAGTGAATATGACAACATAATTCTTAATGCGGATAAGATGGATAAGGAGTAATATGGAAATATCTGATAACCTGAGATTAGTTGAAGCAACATTGCAGCTGCCTGCAAGCGTGCAGGAAGAAAAAAGAGAAGAGGTAAAGCTTTATAGCGGTTAGTAAGACTCATCCTGTAGAGGCTATAAAGAAGCCATAAGATGTGGGATAAGGTCATTTGGAGAAAATAAGGTTCAGGAACTAAAGGAGAAGATGGAGACACTTGGCGACGAACTTGATTGGCATCTAATAGGCCATCTCCAGACTAACAAAGTAAAATACGTAGTAGGAAAGGTTTTCTAATACACTCGCTTGAAAGCATTAGGCTTGCAGAAGCTCTTGAAAAGGAAGCGGTCAAACGAGGAGTGATTGTGGATGTACTTGTGGAAGTAAATATCGCAGGAGAAGATACCAAGTTCGGCGTGCTGCCTGAAAATGTGGAGGATTTTATTAGAGAAGTGGCAAAAATTTCGAGCATATAAGAGTGAAAGGATTGATGACAGTAGCACCTATCGCTCAGGATTCTGAAGAAAATCGTAAATATTTTAAAAATCTTAATAAAATAATGGTTGACTTGAATAGCAAAAACATTCATAATGTGAGTATGAATGTCCTTTCGATGGGAATGACCGGTGACTATGAAACGGCAATTGAAGAAGGAGCTACTCTTGTTAGGGTGGGTACCGGAATATTCGGTCACAGAGACTATTCGATTTGAGATTAATAATAGGAGTGTGTTTATGTTTAAGAAGATTAGCCATATGTTTACGTCATTCAAAGACGGCAGCGACTACGATGATGACTATGATGAGGATTATGAAGATGAGCTTGAAGAAGAGCGTTTAGAGTCTTCAAGATCAAGACAGCTTAGAAGAAACGACTATGATGATGACTACGATGATGAGGATGAAGATGAGGAGCCTTCATTCTTTGAAAAAAAGAAGAAAACAGCTGCTCCAAAGGATAACCGCAAGGTTATACCTATTAAAAAGAGCGGAAAAGGCGGAACTGAAGTCTGTGTAAAGCTCCCTAAGGGATTTGATGAGGTTGAAGACATTTGTGATAAGCTGCTTGCTGGCTCTATTGTTGCCCTCAATCTCGAAGCACTTGATACTGTGGAAGCACAGCGTATAGTGGATTTTGTTTTTGGAACGATGACAATCAACGGGAAGTTCAGAGCTGTGTCTCAAGTATGTTTATATCATATCACCTGAGAACGTTGAGCTTTCAGTTGAAAATGAAGAAGAGCTTATAGATACTCTCTTTGCTGTACCAAAGTTAAATGGACAGTAATATGGATAAGGAAGAAAATTTAGTATTCAGGCATTTGCTAGACTTGGCAAAGCTGTCTTTTTGCCAGAGATATAAGTGTTTTTCAGATTTTCTTAATAACAGGGAAGTTGCAATTTTAAAAAGACAGGTGGCAGACCTTCCGTTAGGGAAGGTTTTTTTCCTATATGGAGGCTTAGAAGATGCAGAGAGAGTCATGGTTTGTTTTCCTGCATCGTATGAGGATAGAGAAGATATTAAGTTCCCAATTGAGTGTATTGAAATACTTATAAAGAGCGTAAAGTATGAAAAATAACTCAGCTTACACATAGAGATTTTCTTGGAGGCCATACTTGGCTTGGAATAGATAGGAAGCTGATAGGTGATATCTTTACCGTAGTCAGAAAATGGAAGCATAGTTAAAGCCTTTGTATTTTGTCAGGAGAAAATTGCTGATTTCATCGTAAGTGAACTTAGGCAGATTGGAAGATGTAATGTAAGTGCGCAAAGGACATCTGTAGACAAAGTTATGGTTTGCAGACGGATTGAAGACAAGTATGGTACTGTACCATCACTTAGACTGGACGTAATAATCGGAGCGGCTCTTAACCTTTCTAGGACTAAGGTAAAGGCGTTGATTGATGGAGATGAGTCGCTGTTAATTCGCAGCATCATCAACGAGCCATTACCAGGTATCAGAAGGTGATGTAATATCCGTAAGAGGTTTTGGAAAATTTATTTTTTATGGAAGTTTAGGAAAACCAAAAAAAGACAGGCTACAGATTCATATCGGAAAATATTGTTAATTTGCAGGAGGGGATTATGCTTTCACTAAACGAGATAAAGAACCATGAATTTAAGAAGGGTATTGGCTATACGAAAAAGAGCGTAGATGATTTCGTAAATGAAATTGTTGAGTCTTTCGAAGAGGTGAATAGAGAAAATGCTGAGCTTAAAGAGAAATTAACTACATTAAGTGAGGGAATACAGTACTATAAGTCTATAGAAAGACCCTGCAGAAGTCACTGTGCTTGCTCAAAAAGACGGCTGATGAAAAGAAAGAGAAGGCGCTTAATAATGCCAAAATCATCGAAAAGGTTGCGCGTTCAAGAGCGGATTCGATAATTACCAAAGCCAAGAATGATTTGGATGCTATTTACAGACAGACGGATGAGCTAAACAGAAGATTTGAACTCTATAAGTCTTATGTTAAGAACCTTATTACCACTCAGTTAGACCTCATTAATAGCGACACCTACAAGATATCCGTTAATGATTTGGATGGTTATTTAAAGCTTAAGGATGAACTTGAAGATGCACGAAATGCAATACTGAGGAGGAGGATAATACATCCGAGGTAGATGAGAATATTGCGGATTTTTTATCTGACAAAGAAACTGCAGATGATGAAGAAGCTGTAGAAAAAGATGAATTTGAAGCAGTAATGGAGAAAATCAAAGAGGAAGATGTAGATCTATGTTCCTGAATTGAAGCATAAAACTGCCACTAGGCCTGTACAGGAAGCAAAGCCTGCTTCTGCGGGAACGCCTGTCCAGGGGAGTAAAACAGATGACTTCTGCTAAACCAATGCAGGAAGCAAAAAAAGCAAGTGATGTAAAAGCCTGTACAGGAAAATACTGCAGCGAAAGCAGTACCTACTCAGGAAATTAAGCCTGTTAAAGTTCCAAAGATAACGCCTTCTGCAAAACCTGTACAGGGAGCTAAGCCTGCCTCAGAATCAGCTCCTGTTAGTGATGCAAGACATTTTGCAGAGACTCGTACTATTCAAGGAGTAAGAACAGCGGATGACAAGCACTTACATGAGTCAAAAGCCTGTTACTGATGTAAGCCCTGCCTCTGAACTAAAAGCTGCAGCGGAAGAAGTACATCCACACGAGTCAGTACCTACTGCTGTAGAGATGCTTTCCTCTGCAGCAAAGAGCCAGTCTGCAGGCAACTTACGCGCAGGAGAGATGAATGCTAAAGAGAGAAGAGTGCTTCTTGCAAAAAAGATTGCTGCAGAAGAAAAGACAAGACAGGAAATTGATAGGATGCAGAATCTAAGAGAGCAATCGACTTCTGTAAATGACAATCTCATTAACAGAATACCCTCGTGATATCTTAGGCACGAGATGATGAAATGTTTATAATGATAACAGGCTCTAGATTGTAAAGGAAAATATGGGTAAAATACTTAATGTTGAGATAAATTCAGGCGTAGATGACTCCTATAACATAGTCATTGAGCCTGATTTTTATCAAATTAGCGGATATATTATCGGTGGTTTTTGCTACCCTGCAATAAATTTGATGCTGGTATTTGATTCAAAACACAGATGGATACTTTAAGGATGAAGCTTTCCAGGTTATTGTCGAGTACAAAAAAGATGGTGAGTAGTTTTACATTTAATGCAGGAGAAGATAACAAAAATCTGACTACAGTTTACAAGCTATATGAGAAACTTATAAAAGAAAAGTTTGAAAGAAATGATGTAATACTTGCCGTAGGCGGCGGAGTTGTGGGAGATTTGGCAGGGTTTTGCGCAGCCACTTATCTTAGAGGGATAAGATTTGCACAGATTCCTACTACCTTACTTGCCATGTCAGACTCTAGTGTGGGAGGGAAGACAGGAGTAGACTTTCTCTCCTATAAAAACATGGTAGGGGCTTTCCACCAACCCAAACTTGTCTATATGAATGTCAATACTTTGATTTCGCTGCCTGAAAGAGAATATCTATCAGGTATGGCTGAGGTCATCAAGTATGGTTATATTTATGATAAAGAGTTCATAGACTTTCTTAGGGATAACGCAAATAAAGTGTTAGACAAAGACTATTTCAACACTTGAGTATATCATATACCACTCTTGTAGAATAAAAAAAGAAGTGGTAGAGAAGGACCCACTGGAAGATGGTCTTAGAGCAATATTAAACTATGGGCATACCATAGGACATGCAGTCGAGAAACTAATGGAGTTTAAGCTCCTTCATGGAGAGTGTGTAGCCCTTGGTATGATGCTGCTGCAAGAATAGCTCTTAGCCGTGGGACTTATGTCTGAGAAGAGTTTTCTGACATGAAAGACATACTTGTTAGTTTCAAGCTGTATAGGAAGATTAATTTATCAGAAATAGCTTTTAGCAAAGAAGACATACTAACTGCAACAAAGTCAGATAAAAAGATGCAGGGTGGAAGGATTAAGTTTATTTTGACCACGGAGATAGGAAGAGCTGAAATCTACAGGGATGTGACTGATGAAGAGTTGATGCTTGGAATAAATGAGGTATTTGAAGGTTAGGTATGAATAAAAAATAAGATTTTTCTATTTGAAATGATAGCTGTTGTGATTTTGGTAGCCATTGACTTTGTGACCAAACAGCTGGCTGTAAAGTTTCTGTCAAATGGCAACTTTGACATAATACCTGGTGTATTTAGCTTTTACCCTGCTTGAGGGAGGGAAACTCCGGTGCGGCATTTGGTATGCTTCAAGGTGGCTTTTGGATATTCGTTGTTATTACAATAGCCGTCAGCAGCATTGGTTATATTTATGCTTAGAAAGTTGGTGTATGAGAAAAGATATAGGTTTTTTCATTATGCGCTGGTTCTTTTGCTTGCAGGAGCCTTGGGAAACTTTGGAGACAGAGTACTCACTATGATTAAGTACGGCCACAGCTATGTTATTGATTTCTATACTTTGAACTTATTAATTTCCCTATTTTTAATGTGGCTGACTGCTATGTGACTGTGGCAGCGGGTGCAATGATTTTTCTTGGTATTTTTTATTATAAGGATGATGACTTTGATAAAATGCTTGGCAAGGTGAAGGATGAAACAAAACAGTAAAATAGAAGCTTACGACATGGATATTGATGAGAATTCAGATGATATTATTGAGTTAAGTTCAGAGGAAGACGGGGAAAGAATAGACAAATATCTGTCTGAAACTCTTACTGATTACTCCAGGTCCTATCTTAAAAACCTAATAGATGAGGGCAGGGTACAGGTTGCAGGTAAAATAGTTAAAAGTAGCTTCAAGGTATATAACGGTGCTGCCATTACAGTTAATCTACCTCCTGTAAAGGATGTAAAGATACTTCCTGAGGATATACCGCTTGACATACTTTATGAGGATGAAGATGTTATCCTTGTAAACAAACCAAAAGGAATGGTAGTCCATCCTGCAGCAGGGCATTACACCGGAACCCTTGTCAATGCTCTTATGTTTCACTGTAGGGATAACCTCTCTGGTATAAATGGAGAGCTTCGTCCCGGCATAGTACATAGGATAGATATGGATACTACAGGTGTAGTAATTGCCTGTAAGAATGATGCTGCTCATAGATTTGTAGCCGAGCAGTTAAAAGAGCATAGCATCAAAAGAAAGTATCAGGCCATTGTCTATGGTGCTTTTAAGGAGAATGAAGGGAGAATCGAAGGAGCCATTGGAAGGTCTAAGACTGACAGAAAAAAGATGGCTATAGTGCCAAACGGAAAACCTGCAGTTACGCACTACAAAGTCCTAAAGAACTTTTCATCTCCCAATGGAAATAATTATGCTCACATAGAGTGTGAACTTGAGACCGGAAGAACACATCAGATTAGGGTACATATGACTAGCATCGGTCATCCTCTCCTTGGAGATAATGTCTACGGAGTGGCAAAGAATCCCTTTAAGCTTGATGGGCAGACCCTTCATGCTGAGATGCTTGGGTTTATTCATCCGAGAACTAAAGAATATATGGAATTTCATGCCCTTTGCCTGATTATTTTACAAAGCTGTTAACAAAGTTAAATTTATAGTTTGTTTTCGTTAAGTAAGCAATTCGCAAATGATGGTTATAAAAATGGTTACAAAAAAATACGATGAAAAAACATTATATAATGTAATGTACTCGTTATGGTGTTTTTGTATTTTTCGTTTTTGATTGCAAATTTTAATAAAAATATGGTATTAATATTAACAAGTAAGTAATGCAAAAATAGTTAAAATGTAACTGATTATTTTTATTCATTGTCCCAAGGAGGGATATCACTTCTACTTGCTAACGGAGACTAACAGACAACGAAAAGGAGAAAAAGTATGTGGACATGGTTCTGCGCTTCTTGGGCTAATACTCTACAATAGCTTTATTCATAACAGGCATAAAGCTTCCTGAGTATGTAGCAGCAGCAGGCAGCGACAAGACAAGCCTGGTAGCAGGCAAAGACAGTACAACTTTTGTACTTAGTCAAAAGGATAGCTGGGGTAGTTATTATCCAATTACGGATACTACCAAGATTGACACCAATAAAGAGATAAAGGTTGAGATGTCATTCGAGGCGATATTTAATGATACCCTTCAGCCTGATGAACGTATCAATAAAAGGAGATTATGTTCAGTTTGACTTAGGCGACAGGCTTAAGTTTGCAGGAGCTGATGAAGCTTTGGCTTCACTCACTCTTCCAATCACTGATACTGAATCTAAGCTTAAGATCTGTGATGCGGTATTTACAAAGGATCCTGCTACAGGACATATCACAGTTAAGTTTGATTTTTCAAATTCAGATGATGCAGTATTTGAGATGAAGAGCGGTAAGGTAGGAGCAAGCGTATCTGTAATGCCTGATGTAACCAAGCTTGACTGGGAGAAGAATTCTGAAAAGACAATTAAGCTTTTTGGAAAAGGACTATGAAGTTGGTTACATTGAAGGCGAGTTAAAGCTTACTAAAAACAGGTAAACTTGATCCAAAAAACCATAAGGTAGATTGGACTATTGAAATTGAGAGACATGTTAAAGGTATGCCTGACAAGCAATTAAGCCTTGAAGGATATAGAGTTCGTGACCTCCCTGTAACTGAGACTGTAGATGGTGTAAAGTATGGTGACTTCATTAGAGGAACCTATAAGATAAACGACAGACTTGTAGAAGAATCAAATAAATATGAAGAAGGCAAGTTACATATATATGATAACGGATCAGCTGATTATGAGTATACAATTACTGCAGGTGATTTAGATGCTTCCAATGTAGGAAAGGCAGTTGTTACTCTCAGCACAGTTGCAAACTTTGGAATCAATCAATACGGCAATATAAACACCACCGAATCTAACAGGGTTCAGGTATCTAAGCCTTATGGAAGTGGTGAAAGTGCTGATGTGTGGGCAAGTGTTAACCTTGAAAAGTTTTGGTATAAAAGAAGGTAAGATAGACGACAGCGGTAAGAAGATTATCTGGACTGTCGAGTTTAACAAGCCTCCATATGAGCTTGGAACTGTTAAGATATCTGACGAGTTCACACCTGACAGGACAGGAAGAATAGAGCAGAAGTTCTTAAATGCTAAGTTCCAGAGATGGGATGAGGCTAACAAGGCCTGGGGAGAAGCGAGCACATTAGCTGCTATCTCTAATACGGGAAACAATTATACATTCAGCATTGATAATGTTAATGAAAAAGATAAAGGTTACATTTGAGACTGAAATTGAACCTGACAGCGTTCGTAGCTGATTTTGACAATGATGCCTATGTATGGTGGAATGATAAAGGAAGAATACAAGGTTAAATTAGATGGCAGTGTATCCACAACACTTCCTGGTGGACAGAACTATGGTGATATAAAGTAAAACTGCTAAAAAACTCACTCATTTTGGTTCTCTTTTGTTGGCTTTGAACCTGAGTGGACTATTTCTGCTGACAGCAATGTTGTTCCAGCAGGTACAGGTGACTACTATATGTATGACGTTCTCACTTTTATGATGAGAATGTAAACCATAAACAAGAAGACTGTAAATGAAGGAAATGGTTTTTCTAAAGAAGGTTGGAGCACCTTCAGTTACATCACTTGCAGGCAATGTATCACTTGCAAAGATAATGCCTGATAGCGGAACGCACCAGAAACTCGTTGATATCAACGATCCATTAAAAACTAAGACTGATGGTATTACCAATGCAGTTTATGAGATAGTTAAGGATGGCAAGACAGTAGGCCATGTACTTGAGGTTAAGCTTGTGCCGGGAGTAAAACAATCAAGCTACATTTAAGTCAAGGATTATGGATAGGTCTGCTCTTGTAAATGAAAATACTTATAATGGTTCTCGTGTTGCAAACAGAGTAGTTCTCGCTAAAAATGGCAAGACACTGCTTACCAAAGATGCAGAATACAATTATCTGTCAAGAATACTGGCTAAGAGCACTCTTTCAAAGGATGCAGCTAAAAAGTTACAGAAAGATTATGATGCTGTAGCAGCAAACGCTGATATTTATGACGATAAGGGTCATTCTCCTTATTATGGTTATAAAGGAGCGGCAAAGAACAATAGTGAAACAGCTTACGATAGAGAGACTAAGTCTGTATACTTTTGGATAAGCGTAAATGCTGCTGATATTAAGGATGTTGATGGAGATATAGGTAAGTTTGTGCTTAGGATACACTTCCTTATGAGTTCCAGCTTGCTCCAATCAAAAAGGATGCTGCAAACCCTGCTAATGATAAATATTTCCTTGTATATAGAGGAACTTCTGCAGACAAGTATCCTGGAACTAATGATACATTGACTTCACTCGTATCAACTAATGTAGTAAAGGCTGTTAGTGGTGCTCTTACTGACGCTGAACTTACGCAAGAAGGTATAAGCGGCGAGGTTGTTGAGAACTATCCAAAGATTAAGAACCAGCTTAATATAACCTTTGACAAGCTAAACGGACCTTATGTAGTTCTTGTGAAGGCTGAACTTAGAAAATGATATATCCCTCAGTATACCAATAAAATAGCTACTGCTTATAACAATGTATCACTTACATTAGATAAGTATACTGCTAACAGAAGAGCAGCCTTTGATTATGACGGAAGATTCCTTACAAAGGGAATAGATGGAGATAAGGTTAACATAAGCGATAACGGATACATCAAGTGGAACCTTAACTACATCCCATACAAGGTATACAACGATAACAATGCAACCAAATTAAGAATCGAGGATAAGTTAAACGGAAACCTTGTTCTTAGAAAAGAAAAGGGTACAGGAAAACCCTCGTATTTGAGGGGGACAATTACAAGATTTGGAAGGGTGAGATAGACAAGGACGGAAAGTTCGTTAATCCTGTAGAGATTACAGAAGGACTTGACAAGATTTTTTACCTATGACACAACAGCTGAAAAGCTTGTAATCAATATCCCTGACAACGATTCAGTATATAAGATTTCTTATATAACTGATTTTGCTGACAATGCAAAAGCCTGGTGACAAATTATAATGAGGCGGCTCTTATAGAGACCTCAAAAGCAGATAGGCAGTACAGTAACAGTTAACCATAAGATTGACGGTACAGCTTGGGGAAAGCTTAAACCAAGAGGACCTATGAGCGTCTCCAGATAGTTAAAAACTGATGAGAATGGCGAAAAGCTTGCAGGAGCTAAGTTTCACTTTAACAAGGCTTGCCAATGGAGCAAACCCTAAGAAGGTTATGGAACATTTGATTCTAGCGACTAATTCAGCCATTGTTATTGAGAAGCTAACACCTGGTGAGTATGAGCTTACTGAAGATAAGACACCTGATGGATACGACTCAAACGGCATAGTTTATAAGATTAAGGTTACACAGCTTGAAAGCGGATTTAAGGTTGAGTTTTCAGATGAGGCAGCTAAGTATGATGGTAAGGCAAAACTTTCAGAGAATGAGCTTACTATAATCAATAAGAAGAAGCCTGTGACACCTCCTACACCTGTAGTACCACCAACACCGGTTAATCCTACTCCTGTAGTACCGCCTACACCAGTTAATCCAACACCTGTAGTGCCACCAACACCGGATAACCCCTACACCTTTAGTTCCGGTAACCCCAACACCGGATAATCCAACACCTGTTATACCTATAACACCTACACCAACCCCAACTACACCTATAACCCCAGCCACACCTTCGACTATAACACCTACTCCAAATAGTCCTAAGACACCTGATGGAGTGGTGGTTGATGAAGATAAGACCCCACAGGGTAAGGTAGTAAAGCCCAACAATCCAAAGGGAAAGAACAATCAGATAGTAGATGATGATGATACTCCTTTAGATGGAAATAAAGCGAAGAAGAACCTTCCAAAAACTGGTGGAACTTCTACAGTTTGGTACTATGTTGCAGGTATTGGTTTGGTATTTGTAGCAGGACTTGTATTTAAGAGACGTAAAGAAGAAAAAGTAATTTGTAATAGTTACAAATGCTTTTAATTAACTAATTTACGAAGGTTGTGCTGTCTGTATATATACGGCAAGTATGACCTCTCGTTTTTATTAATTTTAGGATATAATAATTATTATTTAGCTTGATTATTTTTATTATATTTGGTATAAATTAGGATAGTAAGTAATGGGGAATAAGCAATATTTTTGCTTTGAGCCTGTTATCCCAAGGAGGGGGCAACTGTAACTTTCTGCTTTTTGCAGAGCGACTATTATTACATAAGGAGAGAAATGTATGTGGAAAAACATGGTTCTGCGCTTCTTGGGCTAATACTTACTGTGGCTTTATTCATCCGGAATAAAGCTTCCTGATTATATGTTAGCTGCAGAGAATGACAAAAACAAGTATTGTAAAAGACGCAAAGCTAACCATCTCGCAAAAAGGAAGGATATAATGGTTATAAGCCTGTGACAGGGGATATAAGCACAGATAAAGATATCCAGGTTGATATCTCATTTACAGCTGTTTTTAACAAGACATTAAATGAAGGGAATTATATTAAAAAAGGTGATTATGTACAGTTTGACTTGGGTGAAAAGCTCAAGTTTACAGGTGACAATGCGTCTGCCAATGAAGTTGTAATTCCTATTAATGATAAGTCATTAAATGTGAAGATTTGTGATGCAATATTTACAAAGGATGCATCAGGCAATAGTAAGGTGAAGTTTGATTTTTCAAACAGTGATGATAAGGTATTTGATAAAGAAAGTGCAGATATCGGAGCATCAATCAAGGTAGATGTGGACCTTTCAAAGTTTGACTATGAGAATACCACTGAGAAAGTCATCAAGATATTTGGCAAAGAGTACAAGGTTGGCGTTATTGACAGTGATGTTGAATTAACAAAGACCGGTGTCATTGATGTAAAGAACTCCAAGATTGACTGGACCATTACTGCCAAAAGATTTGTAAAGGGTGTTGAACCAAGACAGCCTCTTAGCATAGAAGGATATACTTTTTTAGAAGATCCAACCTCTCAGGGAGAGTGGGGTAATAACTATATACCGGGTACATTTACTATCAACGATAAGTCCAGAGACGAGACATCAGGCTTAAAGGTGGGTAAGGTATATGGTACGGATTATACCGATGCCATGTCCTATACCATCAAGGCTGAGGACTTAGATACTGCTGATACTAGTAAGGCAGTAGTGAAATTCAGCACAGATGTGAATTTTGGTGGTGAATTTAGCGGGGGAGATCGCTATTATTATAATGCTGTTGAGCTGGTTAAGTTTAATACATCCCAGAGATGGCGTGTTTCTACCGGTGTTTCAGCTAGAAAAATGGGTAGTAAGACAGGTACATATGACGCCAATACAAAGACAATTACCTGGGCTATAGACTTCAACTACCCTAAGTATGAGCTTGGTGATGTAACAATATCTGATGAACTTACCAAGGACAATCAGGGCAGGATACCACAGAAGTTTAAGAAGGCATATATCCAGGCTTATGATTATGATAAATATGATTTTAGTAGTGTTAAGACTGAAATAACACCAGTGGTTTCAGGTGACAATCACACATTTACCATACCTAATGTTACAGGTAGATTTAAGCTTATCATCGAAACAGAGATTGAGCCTGACAACTACCGTATAGACTTTAGTAACGATGCATACGTATGGTGGAATAACAATGTAAAGAATAAGACTAAGCTACATGCTGATATCTATACTGTACCAGGTGGAGATATCAAGTTTGGTGAGATTAACAAGACTGCTAAAAGCCAGGCCTCACCAGATGGTGAACTTGGCTATGTTGGTGGAAAGGGCGATTATATCGGCTATGAGCCTGAGTGGACAGTAACAGCTAATAAGGATGCTGTATCTACTCCTGGCGACTACTATATGTATGACGCTTTCATTTTTGATAATAACGTAAGTGTTGACAGAGAAACAATAAATACAGCTAATGGTTTCTCCATAAGAAAAGTAGGAGACAACAGCGTTACTGCGCTTTGCAAACGGTGTGAGCTTTGATAAGGTATTTTCAAATAAATCAAAAATGCAATCTATAAAAAGACATCAGAAGCTTGTTAATCCTGGAAAGCCCTGTCACAGATGCTACAAGCGGGCTCACTAATTCAGTATATGAAGTCCTTAGGATGGTGTTGTAGTTGGCTACATACTTGAGCTTAAGCTTGTGCCTGGAGTAGATAACTATGCTAAGTTTAAGTCAAGAGTTATGGATAAAGACCTCATTGTATTAGACCGTGATGACGGTGTATATCAGGTACAGAACTACCTTGCTCTTACAAAGGGAGCCCTACGTAGTGCTTGATAAGCTGGTTGGATACCATTACCAGCCAAAGCTTTTGGATAAGATAGTACCTCAAAGACAGTAGCAAAGCAGTTCCTTACTGATTATAATGCAGAGGCTACAAAATAGTAATGTATATGACGCTGTAAACAACAGAGCAATTGACAACAGAGACACAGCCTATGACAGGGATACAAGATCTGTAGTCTTTAGAATCAGTGTAAATGCAAAGGGATATCAAGGATGTAAATGGTGACTTAGGAAAGTTTATCTTAAATGATAAACTATGCTACAAGCTAAAAACTGGCACCAATAAAAGATAATAAGTACTTCCTATATATAAGGGCGAGCCTACATTAAAGTACAACAATACAAACGAAGCAGACCAGAGATATGGCAGTGTTCCAACATTTTCTAACGATATAACAGGAAAGATAGGATCACTGGTAAATGCGGTAGGAAATCCTCTTTCAGATCAGGAAATAGCAGACAAAGGTATAGAGGCCACAATCGGAAAAAGATGGCTATAGCGATGATTTAATTACCTTTTCATTTGACAAGATAGACAGCCCTTATGTTATCTTCGTAAAGGCTGTAATGAAAAATGATCTTCCTTTGAATGAAAAAGGTGAGGTATGGAACAATGCCACAATTATGCTTGAAGGTGGCAATACCGCTATTACTAAAAATGCATATGCTAAGTATGATGAAAGATTCCTTTGGAAGAACCATGACGCAGATAAGGTCTTCATCGATGAACATGGATACATCAACTGGAATGTGTACTACAAGCCATACAGAGTATATGCTGCCAACGATACAGCTACAGTTAGACTTGAAGATGAGTTAAACCGCTACCTTGTTCTTAGAAAGGAAAAGGGTACAGACAAGCTTATATTTGCAGATGACAACTATAAGGTATGGAAGGGTGAGTATGACGCTGCCGGTAACTTTGTTAACCCGGTAGAGATTACTACAGGACTTGATGAAATATTCAAGTACGACCTTGCAAAGAAGAAGCTGGTTATGCATATTCCTGATAGAAATGCAGGATACAGGTTCTCATATATCACTGACTTTGCAAAAAGATGTAGCAAAGGATGTATCTCTTGAGAACAGCGTTGCTCTTATAGAGAAAGACAAACAGGTAGGCAGTGAAAGTGAAGAGTAAGCTACAAGGTTGAAGCCAACGCTTGGGGCAGCCTTAAGGATATGAACTATGGTGCATTTCAGTTAGTAAAGACCGATACTGAAGGCACAGCGCTTGCTGGAGCAGAGTTTAACTTAAAGAAGCTTGCAAGCGCACAGAGTCCTGCAGGGGATAAGGGAACGGTTGTATCCGCAACCAATGCTGCGGTTAAGTTTGAAAACCTCACAGTAGGTGAATATGAGCTTACCGAGACAAAGGCACCTGTAGGTTATGAATCAAATGGCGTGGTATACAAGATAAAAGTTGTAGAGCTTGAAAATGGCGGATTAAAGGTACTTTTAGATGGAAACTATGAAGGAAAGGCAAAGATGGATCAGAGCGTTCTTACTGTTATTAACAAAAAGACACCTGATGTTCCAAATCCTGTTACCCCTCCTACACCAGATAATCCAACACCAGTGGTACCACCTACACCAGATAACCCAACTCCTGTAGGGCCACCAACACCGGATAACCCTACACCTTTAATTCCTGTTAACCCAACACCGGATAATCCAACACCTGTTATACCTATAACACCTACACCAACCCCAACTACACCTATTACCCCATCCACACCTTCTACTATAACTCCTACTCCAAATAGTCCTAAGACACCTGATGGAGTGGTTGTTGATGAAGATAAGACCCCACAGGGTAAGGTGGTAAAGACCAATAAGCCAAAGGAAAGAACAATCAGATAGTAGAATGATGATGATACTCCTTTAGGTGGAAACAAGGGAAAGAAGAACCTTCCTAAGACTGGTGGAACTTCTACAGTTTGGTACTATGTTGCAGGAATCGGTCTGGTTCTTGTAGGCGCTTGAGTACTCATAAGACGTAAAAAAGAAAAGTAATGAGATAAGCACAAACATAAGTCTAAGTTAGTACAAAGACAGTACGAGAAAGAAGCGTAAGTACGAAAAACTTAATAAGATATATACAAGAAAGCGGTAAGCTAAGCACAAAGAAAGTATTAGTGTGAATAAGTTACTTTGATTACAGACTTATCTGATAAAATTACAAAAACATACACAGAAAACAAATAATTTGTTAAATGTAACAAAGAAAAATGATTTTTTTGTGTATGTTTTTACTTGCAGTTTTTGTGAATTTCTGATATAAATGTTACAAGTAATAAATTATAGATAACTAAATGTGTTATTTGTAACCCGTAGACACCCAAAATATGGGACATTTACTTCTTTCTGCTGATGGCAGGAGGCGGAAAAACAATAATAAAGGAGAGAGAACGTATGTGGAAAAAACATGGATCTGCACTGTTAGGTCTGATACTTACGGTTGCTATAGTGTTAACCGGAGTAAAACTGCCTGAATTTGTTACGGCAGCTGGTAATGACAAGACTAGTCTTGTGGAAAGCACGGCTAAGATGACCATTTCACAAAAGCAAGGCTATGATGGTTATAAGCCTGTTACAGGTGATATTAATACGGAAAATGACATTCAGATAGATATGTCATTTACGGGCGTATTTAACCAGGCACTTGATGCGGATAAGCACATTGAAAAGGGTGATTATGTAGAGTTTAACTTAGGTGATAAGCTTAAGTTTGCAGGAGACAATGAAGCACTTGATAATATTAAAGAGCCTATCGTTGACAAAAGCGTCAAAAGCTTAAGATATGTGACGTAATCTTTACAAAGAGTGCTGATGGCAATGTCAAGGCAAGATTTGATTTTTCAGATACTGCTGATGAAGTCTTTGAAAAAGAAGGCACAACTGTAGGTGCTTCTATCAAAGTAAAGGTTGACCTCTCAAAGCTTGATTTTGTATCACCACTGAGAAGGTAATTAGAATCTTCTGGCAAAGAGTACAAGGTTGGAACAATTGATGACGATGCGAAGTTAACAAAACCGGAGTACTTGATGTAAAGAACTCTAAGATTGACTGGACTATTACAGTTGAAAGGTTTGTAAAGGGAGTAGAGCCAAAGCAGCCTCTTAGCCTTGAAGGATATACAATAGAAGAAGACCCTGAATCACTTAAAGAATTAGGTAATAACTATATACCGGGAACATTCACAATCAATGATAAGTCTAGGGATAAAACATCAGGTCTTAATGTATTTTTATGAAAGTGGTAGTGAGTATACAAGAATCTTGTCTTATACAATAAAGGCGGATGATCTTGATGCTAATAATAACAACAAAGCAGTAATAAAACTCAGTACAGATGTTAACTTTGGTGGCGAGTTTAATTGGGGTCAACGCAGTTACAGCAATAGAGCAAGATTAGTTAAATACGGAACAAGCAAATACTGGGATGCATATGCGGGAGTTGTTGTTAAGAAAAACAGGTCAAAAGACTGGTACTTATGATGCCAATACAAAGACAATTACCTGGACTATAGACTTCAATTACCCTGAGTATAATCTTGGTGATGTAACGGTATCTGATGAACTTACCAAGGATAATCAGGGCAGGATACCACAGAAGTTTAAGAAGGCATATATCCAGTATTACGATAAAACAAGCTCTAAATTTAGTGATACTAAGACTGAAATAACACCAGTGGTTTCAGGCGACAATCATACATTTACCATACCTAATGTTACAGGTAGATTTTAAGATTATCATTGAAACAGAGATTGAGCCAGATAACTACCGTATAGATTTTAGCAATGATGCATACGTATGGTGGAATAACAATGTAAAGAATAAATCAAAGTTACATGCTGATATCTATACTGTACCTGCGGTAACATCAAAATTTGGGAGATTAACAAGACCGCTAAAAGCCAGACATTGGCAGATAGAGATGAGGGATATGGTAGGTGGAAGAGGCGATTATATCGGCTTTTGAACCTGAGTGGACAGTAACAGCTAATAAAGATGCTGTGTCTACTCCTGGCGACTACTATATGTACGATGCGTTCATTTTTGATAATAGTGTAAATGTAGACAGTAAAACAATAAATACAGATAATGGTTTCTCCATAAGAAAAGTAGGAGACAATGGCGTTACTACTCTTGCAAGCGGTGCGGGCTTTGATAAGGTATTTTCAAATAATGTAATAGACAGAATACAATCTATAGAAGACACCAGAAGCTTGTAATCCCTGAAAGCCCTGTCACAGATGCTACAAGCGGAGTCACCAATTCAGTATATGAAGTCCTTAAGGGTGGTGTTGTAGTTGGTCACATACTTGAGCTTAAGCTTGTGCAGGGAGTAGATAACTATGCTAAGTTTAAGTCAAGAGTTATGGATAAAGACCTCGTAGTATTAGACCGTGATGACGGTATATATCAGGTACAGAATTATATTGCCCTTACTAAGGGGGCTCACGTAGTACTTAATAAGATGGTTGGATACCATTATCAGCCAAAGCTTTTGGATAAACATGTACTTTCAAAGACAGCAGCAAAGAAGTTCCTTACTGATTACAATGCAGAGGCTACAAACAGTGATGTATATGACGCTGTAAACAACAGAGCGATTGATAACAGAGACACTGCTTATGACAGAGATACCAGATCTGTAGTCTTTAAAATCAGCGTAAATGCAAAGGATATCCAGGATGTAAACGGTGACTTAGGAAAGTTTATATTAACAGATGAATTAGATTCCAAGCTCAAACTTGCACCAATAAAAGATAATAAGTACTTCCTTATCTACAAGGGTGAGCCTACACTTAAGTACAACAATACAAACGAAGCAGACCAGAGATATGGCAGTGTCTGACAGCTTCTAACGATATAACAGGAAAGATAGGCTCACTGGTAAATGCGGTAGGAAATCCTCTTTCAGATCAGGAAATAACTGACAAAGGCATAACCACCAATATTAGAAGTGATGGTTTCCATAATGATTTGATTACTTTTTCATTTGACAAGATAGACAGCCCTTATGTTATCTTCGTAAAGGCTGTAATGAATAAAGACATTACTGCTAATGAAAAGGCGAGGTATGGAACAATGCCACAATTAAGCTTGATGGCAGTTATTCCACTATTTCTAAAAATGCATATGCGAAGTATGATGAAAGATTCCTTTGGAAGAACCATGACGCAGATAAGGTCTTCATCGATGACCATGGCTACATCAACTGGAATGTGTACTACAAGCCATACAGAGTATATGCTGCCAACGATACAGCTACAGTTAGACTTGAGGATGAGGTAAACCGTTACCTTGTACTTAGAAAAGAAAAGGGTACAGACAAAGCTTTATATTTTGCAGATGATAACTATAAGGTATGGAAGGGTGAGTATGACGATGCCGGTAACTTTGTTAATGCGGTAGAGATCACTACAGGACTTGGTGAAATATTCAAGTACGACCTTGCAAAGAAGAAGCTGGTTATGCATATTCCTGATCGAAACGCAGGATACAGATTCTCATATATCACAGACTTTGCAAAGGATGTAGAAAAGAACGCTTCTCTTGAGAATAGCGTTGCTCTCATAGAGGCAGACAAAGTGGTAGGCCGTGAAGTAAGAGTAAGCCACCAGGTGGAAGCTAATGTCTGGGGAAGCCTTAAGGATATGAACTATAATGTGCTTCAGATAATCAAGAAGAAATATTGATGGTGAAGCGCTTTGCAGGAGCAAAGTTTAGCTTAAAGAGACTTGCAGACGGAACAGTTACAGAGAAGGATATGGGAACTGTTGAGACTGTAACAAATGGCGCTGTTAGTTTAAGAATCTTGTTGCTGGAAGCTATGAGCTTACAGAGACAAAAGCACCAGAAGGTTATGAAACAAACGGAGTTGTATATAAAGATTAAGGTTGTTGAGCTTGAGAATGGTGACTTGAGCATCGTATTAGATGGCAGCTATGAAGGAAAAGGCAAGCTTTGAACAGAAGGTACTTACAGTAATCAATAAGAAGCCTGTAACACCTCCAACACCTCCAACACCTGAGAAGCCAGTGGTTCCTCCAACACCTGAGAACCCAACACGACTGATTCCGGTTAATCCTACAACACCTAAGACACCCAAACACCTTCTATACCTTCATATCCTATAAACAATACACCAAATCCAAAATGACCCCAAA
>BNJV01001861.1_pt1 | contig 53919 bp, 83 predicted proteins | sample 8540591 | NCBI WGS metagenome assembly BNJV01 (sample SAMD00202457, study PRJDB9452) | human saliva metagenome | host: Homo sapiens | reverse complement strand
GACCTGAGCACCATCGCCCATCATGGCCTTCGCCAGACGAGCCAGCTTCGCGACGCGCACGCTCACCGGCCTGCACCACCTCCGGGAAGCGCTCGGGATCGCAGACGTCGGGTCGGAACATCGAACACCCGGGCGTGACGAAAGCGCGAGGCTCCAGCATAGGCGTTTCCTCGAGGCCACCAAAACCGCATGCAGATCCGGCACGAGCTCGCGCGCGCCACAGCGAAGCCGGTCCGCGAGCTCATCGACGCTCATACCAAGGCCGCCAGGATGGCCTCGCGGTTTTGCGAAGTAGCGGTACGGCGCCTGGTGCGTACAGCCGGCACGACGTTACGGCCTCTCGCATACTCAGGCACTGTCAGGGCCGGCTTCATCGAGAGAGCGCTGGTTCGCAGCAGCTCGCGGAGCTGCAGATCCCGGCCACCCGTGGCGCCCTGAGGCGCCTGTCGTTTCTCAGAGGTCAGACGGAGTCGAGAACCGAACTACTGAGACGGTGTCGTTGGCTCAAGCTATGCTGACCCGGCACTGTCCTGGTCAATGGAGGGGTAAGGGGATGTCCCACGACGTCATCGTGATCGGTTCCGCGTGTTGGAGGCCTGACGACCTGCCGGCACTGCTGGCGCGGGCCGCCGGCAAGCGAGTTCTGGTCCTGGAGCGCATGCAGACGGGCGGACTGACTCACACCTTCCGGCGTGACGGCGCATCCTGGGACGTGGGGTGCACATCGGCCGCATCGGCGGAGGCGGGGCCGCGCCTGCATCGACGATCACTCTCCGGTGGCGAGCTGGAGTGGAACCGTGTGCCCGACTCCTGCCGGCAGGTTCGTCTGCGGCGTGGACCCGCGCGTCAGCAGCGGTCCAGTTCGGTACGGGCGTGATCTGCTGCCGCGTTCAGGAGGCCAGAGCCATTCACCGATGGCCTTCCAGGATGTTCGCTGGTGACACGGTGGCTGACGCTGGGCTTCGTCGGGATGGTCCCCAACCTGCGGCCTCTCGCTGCTCAGGGGCCGCCCAGCGCCTGGGGAGGCCCGGAAGAAAGCCACTCAGACGACGAAGGCGTATCTGGACCCCCACTCTCCGCTCAGGCTCAAAAGCCGTCCTGGCCAGTCAGTGGGGGACCATGCGGCCTGCCGCCGAAATCCTGCAATCGGCCTTTGCCGTGCACGCGCTGATTGTCTCCCACTCACACTCGAGGCGCCCCTCTGGTTTCGCGGTGGCAGCGCTCGGATCGCCCGCACCTTCTCGAGAAGGGGCATCGAGGCAGGCCGGAGGCGCTGTCCGCGTCGCGCGCAGGAGGTCACCGAGATCCTCACCGAGAACGGGACGGCGGTCAGTCCGAGCTGCATGAGACCACCGCGGCGCCCAGGTACGCGAACGCGTCTACCGCGCGGTCATCGTGTCCTGCCATCGGCGCCTCCAACACCTTCAACCGTCTGTTGCCCACATTCCAGGAGATCGGGAGACGCACCGCGCACGCCGCTCGCTGGGAGCACCTCGGCACGGCACGTCCGCGGTCACCGTCTTCCCTACGCTGCGTGATGACCCGCGCAGCGTCGGCATCGATGGTGAAACATCTGGGTGAACCGGGACCTCGATCACGAGGGTGCACAACAGTACAGCGATTCGCTGCTCGAGGGGCACCCTCACGATGTCTTCGTCTCCTTCCCTCTCGAAGTCCGGCGAGTCCCCGCATACCGCCGAGCTCATCCCTTCATGACGCGAGACCTTCCGGCAGTGGGCCGAGCAGCCCCGAGAAAAGCCGCGGCCCCGAGTACTTCGCTCTCAAGGAGCGCATCGCCCGGGCATGCTGGAGCCTGGCTGGGGAGCGCGGCTCCAGGGCTGACCGAGCTCGTGGACTACGTGGAGACCTCCGCTCCTTTGACCTACAGAGCACTACACGCTCAGTCCCGCCGGGACCTTCTACGGTCCTCGGCCACTCCCGCTGAGGTTCCGGGTCCCGCCCCTGGGACCGCGCACAGGCCGTCGGTCTGTTCCTCTCCGGACAGGATGCCGGGAGCGCCGGCATCATGGGAGCCAGATGGGCGGAGTCGCAGCCGCGTGCCAGGTCCTATGGGCCCCGCAGGATCCCACCATCGCCTCCGCTCTGCGCGAGGCGGAACTCCTGGTCTCGCGCAGTGCACCCACTGCCCGAGCGCTTACCTCGCCACCCTGGTCTCCAAACGGCGTCTGACTCCCCAGCGTGTGGGAGGCGGAGCTGCAGATTGGACAGCAGGGGATCGGCTCGTGGGCGCCAGGGCGAGTTCGCCCGTCTGCACGTGGGCGATGACGCATGGCGTGACTACTCGATCGCGGGGCTGGAGGAGGATCGTCTTCGTCTGCTCATCTCCACCCGGACAGGCGGCCGAGGGTTCCCAGTTCATTGAGAACGCGGACACGGGCGCGCAGACAGTGGTGGAGCTGCCCCTGGGCGGTTTCGGCTCGCCGACTCGGGCGAGCGCCGCCTGTTCATCGCCACTGGCACGGGATCGCGCCCATGCTGGCCATGTTCGCTCAGGGCTGCCGGCCCGGAGCACGACACTCTGCTCTTCGGGTGCCGTTAGCCAGGAGGAGGACCTGACCACCAGGATCAGCTCCCCCTTGCCGGGGACCGTCGTGCGCTGTCTGAGCCGCCAGGAGGCCCAGGCGCATTCCACGGACGAGTCACCCAGGCCTCACCGCGCTCGCTCACGACCTCCAGCTCGATCCCGAGTGCACGGACGTCTACCTGTGCGGTTCGGCGGCGATGGTGGCAGACGCACGAGACGTGCTCGAGCACGAGGGCTACACGTCGGTCCTGACCGAGCCGTATTGAGCCCCACGCGGACCATATCCGCCTGAGTTCGCTCCGATCGTCGACCGGAGCCTGCCTGCGGTGCCCTGGAGGTCACTCCACGGCTCGAATGTCCGCAACGCGCCACGGCTCCGGGACGACGATGAGCACGACCTGGCGAGTGAGGGCTGGAACCGTCGCGTTCCTCAGGCCCCCGAACGTGTTGGAGGCGCTTTTGAGACAGCGTCACCTGGACCCGCTCTCGCGCCGGCCCTGCTCCGCCGCGTCATCAGGCAGCCTCACCTCAGCGACCTGGCCGACGGAGTGTGCGGCTCCCTGACGCCTTCTCGAGTCCGACAGCTCGGTGAGAACCTGAGTATCGGCCCGCGCCGCGCGCGACCCCGGCACGTCGTGGCCGCCAGAGCGACGGCATCGCCGGCCATGAGGGCCCGGTCTCGAGCCGCGGACAGTCCGACGACGACTGGCCAGCCCACGTCGACGCCGCCGCTCCCGCCGGGAGCCTGCGTCGACGCCGTTGCGACTGAGCTCCGGCGACTAAGGGAGACGGGCTACGTGAAGGGATGGCTCCGGCGGGAGGAGGTCAGCGGCCGCGCCGATGCTGTCGGGCCGGCGGCCGCTCTGAGCGCCCACGCGGGCCCTGTGCGACACCAGGGCCTTGGCCGGCCCCAGGCGGCCAGGCAGATGGCCACCAGCGCCACTGCCGTAAGTCCCCAGGCGCGCGCGTGTCTGCGCCCTGATCCTCCTCTCTTCTCCCCAGCGGTGGCCGCGGGCCCTCGCCCGGTGCGGCCGGCACTGCCATGGTTGTTCCGTGGCTCGATCCTCGTCCTCGGCCGGCGGCTCGGTCGGGCTTTGGGCCTGAGCCGGGCCGACCGTGCGGGTCAGGGGTGCGGGCTGCTGCTCACCAGGGAGCCTGCAGCCATGCGGGCGCCGTCAGGCAGTTCGATGGGTGAGGCCTGCCCGAGCTGGGGTGCAGGCCGCCGGATCCCGTGCGGTGGGACGGTCTGCGGGCTCCTCGGCCAGGGCATCGGTCAGGATCTCGCCAGGCGCCGGGAGGCAGCCCGCCCTGTCGAGCACTCGGTCAGCAGACGGGCCAGGGCGTAGACGTCACCGGCCGCGGAAGGCGGGGCACCGGCGAGGCGTTCCGGCGCGGCATACCCTGCGTGCCCGTCTCCATGACGGAGCCCAGCAGGTCAGCGAGAACCGGGTGCCCATCGGCGGTCACCAGGACGTTGCCACTCGACACGTCCCCGTGGGTCGCTCCGTGCTCGTGCAGGTAGGCCAGTGCCGAGCCCAGAACGTCCAGGAGCGTGGCCAGCGAGGAGACGTTCAGCCGTCCTCGCGCCCCCCAGAACCCGTCGAGTCCCGCCCCGTCGACGAGGTCCATGATGACGCCCGCCCGATGCTCGGGCAGCGAGACCACCTCCCGCACGGTGACCAGGCCCGGGGTGGCGCAGGACGCGCAGATCGGCCAAGCGCCGTAGGACCAAGGCTCCAGCGCGCCCGCGGGGCGGGTCGACGACCCGGATGACCACATGGCGGCCCTGCGCATCCAGGCCACGGCGAGGGGCGCTGGGGCAGTGAACGCCCATGACCTCACCGACGGTGTAGCCCTGCTGCGACGGGGCGCTGAGCGCCGAATCGGGGATGCTCGGCTCCGCGTCCGAGGCGGTGAGCCCGGGCGCGAGGGGCATCCGCGCGCGCGGCCGCAGTCGCCGGCGAGGTACGGGACGGCGTCGGGGCCGGGACGGTGGGAGGCGCCATCTCCGGGGCAGTCGGCGGGGCGGGGGCACGTCGTCGGGCTCATGCACTCCATGGTCATCACGGCGCGCCGTGATGACCAGCCCTTTCGACCGGCCTGTGGATAACTCAGGTTCGGGGGCCGGTTGTGGTCACGTAGACTGCACCCGTGCTGCGTGAGGACATGGAGCTCGGTTCCCGCTCATCCCCTTCCATGAGGCTGGCAGCGGCAGAGGGATGTTCACGGCGAGATCGTGGAGGGGCGCCCCTCGACCCTTCTACTCGTGGAGCACGAACCGGTCTACACCGTTGGCAGGAGGGCCCACTCCTGAGCGGCCAGCGCCGACGTCGTCGAGCCGGTCACGTACCGGTGGTCGACGTGGACCCGCGGCAAGACCACCTCGGCGGGCCCGGACAGCTGACCGTGTACCCGATCCTGCGCCTGGCCCAGCCCATTGACGTCATCCGCTGCGCGTACGGGCCCTGGGGCCGCCGTCATTGACCTGTGCGGCCTCTACGGACTGGAGACGATCCGTCGAGGGCGCTCCGGTCCTGGCTGCCGGCCGATCCTGAAGCCGCGGGCGAGGCGGATCAGCTTGCGCGCCCCGAGCGCGAAGATCACCCGCCTGGGGGTGAGGTCGCCCGCGGCGTGACCATGCACGGGATCGGCCTGAACGTCGATCCCGACCTGGAGGCCTTCTCCCTGGATCGCATCATTCCCTGCGGAATCGACGACGCCGGGTGACCTCACTGGCAGCGGAGACCGGCCGGCACCTGGCGACCAGGCGCTCCCGCGGACGCCTTGGTATCCACCCGGAGAGCCACCTGTTGCCCTTGGTGGCGGATGCCACGTGACAACAGGCCTGACTCCCTAGGCCGGAGGTCCTAAGAACCTCGGGAGCTGCACTAGACTCCCCTGAGAACCGTCGTCACGAGGAGTAGACGTGAGCACCACCGTGGCCCCTGAGGGACGCAAGCTCTTGCGGGGTTGAGGCGCGCAATGCCCAGACCCCGATGAGTCCAAGCCCGACTGGCTGCGCACCCGCGCCGTCGTCTCCGACACCTACCAGGAGGTCCGCGCCTGGTGCGGGAGAAGAGCCTGCACGGGTGTGTGCCGGGGCACTCTTAACATCTACGAGTGCTGGAATGACCGTGGGGCCACTTTCCTGGTGGGCGGCGAGATGTGCACCCGACGCTGCGACTTCACGCGACATCGCCACCGGCCGCCCCACCGAGTACGACGTCGATGAGCCCCGGCGTGTGGCGGTCTCGATCAAGGAGATGGACCTGCGCTACGCCACCGTCACCGGGGTGGCCCGCGACGACCGTCCGGCGACGGTGGCGCCTGGTCTCGCCGAGACCGCCCGCCAGGTGCACGAGCCTCGCCGGGCACCGGCGTCGAGCTGCTCATCCCCGACTTCAAGGGAAACCCCGACGCGCTTGAAGACGTCTTCTCCTCGCGCCCTGGGGTTCTCGGCCACAACCTGGAGACAGTCGCGCATCTTCAAGCGGATCCGGCCGACCTCTCCTACCAGGGCAGTCTCGACGTCATCACGGCCGCTCAGCGGAGGCAGGACTGGTCACCAAGTCCAACCTCATCCTGGGCATGGGCGAACCCGTGACGAGATCAGGCGGCCATGGCCACGCCCTGGTGGAGGCGCGTTGCGACATCCTGACCATCACCCAGTACCTGCGCCCTCCAAGCTGCACCACCCTGTTGACCGCTGGGTCCAAGCCTCGGGAGTTCGTGGATCTAGCCGCCTGGCCGAGGGAGATCGGATTCGCCGCCGTCATGAGCGGCCCCATGGTGCGTTCCTCCTACCGCGCCGGCATGCTATGGGGACGGGCCTATGGTCAAGCGCGGTCGCCCCATCCCCGAGCACCTCGCAGCTCGCCGAGCCGGCCACCGCCCGCCAGGAGGCGTCGGCCCTGCTGAGCCCACCCCACCTCGCCGCCGCCTGCTGAAGGCGAGGCGCGGGTCCCACGCAGCCGACCGGGTTCCCGGTCGCACCGGCCTGCCACGCTGACGGCGAGACCATGTGTGCCCGGCGCACCAACGTCGTCTATGGTGCCCGTGGTGAGTGCCCAGTCCCCCAGCCGAAGAAGCGCCGGCTGGCTCAGCACTCTTCAGAACATCAAGGACTCCTACACGATCTCGCGGCGAAGCTACCGTGGATCGGGTGGACGATCTGCGGTGCTCGCCACGTGCCTCGCACTGGGGGCCGCTGTCTCCTTCGGTTACGGACTGTCCCTGTGGTACTGGCTGATGGTGGGCATCCTCATGGCGCTCACGATCGACATGGTTATTCTGTCGTTCACGGTGCGCCGCTTCGCTTCTCCCAGATCGAGGGAATGCCAGGGCGGCGAAGGCCGTTCTGGACCAGATCGGTCGAGGCTGGTTTGTGGAGCCCGAGCCGTGGCCTTCACCAAGGACCAGGACCTCGTGTGGCGGCTGGTGGGACGCCCGGCGTCGTTCTCATCGCTGAGGGCCCCAGCACCCAGAACCCGCCGCATGCTGGCCGAGGGAGGAGCGCAAGGTCCATCGGCTGCTGTCGACCGTCCCCATCCGCACCCTTTCAGGTGGGCACCGACGCCGGACAGGTGCGTCTGACCGACCTGACCAAGACGCTGCGCCAGCTTCCAGCCAAGCACGTCACTGACTGACAGCGAGATCACTCAGGTCTCCAAGCGTCGACGTCGATGGCGGCAAGACCTGCCGATCTAAGCACATCGACCCCCAATCGGGTCCGCCCGACCGCCGCGCCATGCGCGGACGCTGAATCTCGCCCCAGATCACCTCCTTCTCCCATGACACGTGGCCCGCCGACTCGAAAGTCCGGCGATCCAATGGGCGAAAACACTCAGGCACTGACGCCATTCCTTTGTCACGGTAACGTCATATAGTGACTGCCGTCAGCCCAGTACATACGCGTGAAGTATGTGCGCCGTTCCCACCTGGAGGAGATATGTTCAGGACGCATCCGAGGCACTGACGTTCATCGGGACGGAGAATGTCGCGCTGGTCGATGTCGGTTCTGCGACCTACCCGGCGTCATGCAGCACTTCACCATTCCTGCGGCCGCCTTCAGGACGAGGCCTCACTGACGGCCTGATGTTCGACGGCTCATCGATCCGAGGCCACCGCGATCCACGAGTCGACATGAAGCTGGTTCCCGATGTGACCACCGCCTTCCTGGACCGTTCGCGAGGGAAGACCCTGGTCGTCAACTTCTCGATCGTCGACCCCTTCACGGACGAGGTCTACTCGCGAGACCGCTCGATCGCCACTAGGCCGAGGACTACCTGCGCTCCACCGGAATCGCCGACACCTGCTACATCAGGGGCCGAGGCCGGGTTCTATCTCTTCGACTCGGTGCGCTACGAGGCCTCACCGGCCGAGTCCTTCTACGCCATCGACTCCTGCGAGGCGGCCTGGAACACCGAGCCGCGGGGAGAGGGCGGCAGCACTAGGATACAAGACCGCTTTCAGGGCGGATACTTCCCCGTCTCCCCAACGATCAGATGGCCGATATCCGTGATCGCATGGTCGCACCTGCCTCGCCTCCGGACTGGAGATCGAGACGGGCCCATCACGAGGTCCGGGACCGCCGGACAGCAGGAGATCAACTACCGTTTCAGCTTCTCTGCTCGCCGCGGGCACGACATGATGAAGTTCAAGTACATCATCAAGAATGAGGCCTGGCGCAACGGCAAGACAGCCACCTTCATGCCCAAGCCGATCTCCGGCGACAACGGCTCGAGCATGCACACCCACCACTCGCTGTGGAAGGACGGCAAGCCACTGTTCTTCGACGACGCAGGGCTGCAGCCAGCTCTCGGACCTCGCCCGCTGTGGTACATCGGTGGGATCCTGGCCCATGCCCCGGCGCTGCTGGCCTTCACCAACCCGTCGGTGAACTCTTCCACCGCCTGGTTCCCGGCTTCGAGGCGCCGGTCAACGGTCTACTCGGCCCGCAACCGCTCGGCCCGCATCCGCATCCCGGTCACGGGCTCTCCCCCCAAGGCCAAGCGGGTGGAGTACCGGGTGCCGGATCCCTCCTCCAACCCCTACTCGGCCTTCGCCGCCGTCCTCATGGCCGGAATTGACGGCATTCGCAACGCATCGAGCCCCGCGAGCCCATCGACAAGGACCTCTACGAGCTGGCTCCTGAGGAGTACTTCGACATCGACAAGCTCCCCGACAGCCTGGACGAGGCGCTGGAGGCCCTGGAGGACGACCACGACTTCCTCACTGAGGAGACGTCTTCACCGACCTCATCCGAGGACCTGGATCGAGTACAGCGCACCAACGAGATCGAGCCGCTGCGGCTGCCCCCACCCTACGGGTTTCCAGCTCTACTACGACCTCAGTGAGCCGCTGACCCAGCTCAGACGGCGGCTGAGCCTCCTACGCACGAGGCTCAGGGCCGCCGTCGTGCTATCGCCACCACCCCAGTTTGCATATCTATACCGTACTGCGGATATTCTTCTCGTCTTGATCCACTCCGAAGAGGGAGATCCCACGATGAGGATCCGCCATCACACGCCTCCCTCGGGCTGGCAGCCACCGCCTCGCCTGGTCCTCAGCGGATGCACCAACGCCGCTGACTGGAACGCGAACCGGAGCTCGCAGATCCACCCTTCGACACCTCGTCGATCCAGGCGCAGCCCGACATCAGTGCCAAGCTCCCTCAGGGGCGCCCGCTCGACGGTGTCTCGAGCCGCCTCCACGGACTACGCGCCGGCCGAGTTCCTCGACCCCTCGGGCACGGCCGTGGGCTACGACGTCGACCTGACCAATGCGATCGCCGCCGTCCTGGGCGTCAAGGGGCAAGGTGCACACCGCCGAGTTCGACTCCATCATCGCCTCGATCGGCTCGAAGTACGACGCCGGCATCTCCTCCTTCACCGTCACACCCCGAACGGACCGCGGAGGTCGACATGACCGCCTACATCAACGTGGGGCTCGCGATTCAACGTCCGGGCCGGCAACCCCAAGGGCGTCGAGACCTCCGACCACCTCAAGCCGTGCGGACGGACCATCGGCGTCCAGGTGGGGAACCGCCCGAGACCACCATGCGCGACGCCGCCGACAAAGTGCGCCCAGGCGGGCAAGCCGGTGCTGTCCGTACGCTCCTACCCAAGCAGTCCGAGGCCACCACCGGCCTGGTGGGCGGCACCATCGACGCCACCTACTCCGGACTCCACCGTGGCCGGCTACGCCGTCGAGCTGACCGATGGCCAGATCGTCACCCTCGGTGAGATCGAGGACGCCAGCCCCCAGGGGGTGGTGACACCGCCAAGGCCGACCCCCATTTCACCGCGGCGATCCAGGCCGCCGTCCAGTACCTCATGGACCACGGCATCTGGCAGAAGATCCTGGACAACTGGGGGCGTGAAGGACGCCGCCCTGACCACCGCAGAACTCAATCCCGCAGTGAAGGGTGAGCAGTGACCGCCTCACTCTGCCTCTGAGGACGACAAGGTCGTCCTCAACAATCCCAAGCCCGTCCCTCGCCCGGGGACGTGGATCAGTGCCGCGATCGTCACGGTCCTGGGGGCCATGCTCATCCACGGGCTGGTCACGCAATGAGAAGTTCCACTGGTCCACGGTCTGGTTCTTCCTGCGTGAGGTCCACGTGGTCAAGCCGTCGGCTGGACGCTGCTGCTGACGTTCATGGCCGCTGGCCATCGGCATCGTACTCGCAGTCACCACGGCGATCCTGCGCCAGTCCTCCAACCCGGTCCCGCGCTGGGTGGCGCTGGCTACTACCTGTGGTTCTTCCGTGGCACCCCGATCTACACCCAGCTGGTCTTCTGGGGTGCGCTGTCCGCGCTCTACCAGAAGCTGAGTCTGGGCATCCCTTCGGTCCCGAGCTGCTGACCTTCAAGACGACGACGGTCTTCACCCCTTCGTCGCGGCGGTCCTGGGGCTGGGCATCAACGAAGGCGCCTACCTCCGAGATTGTCCGCTCGGGCCTGAACTCAGTGGACAAGGGCCAGAGCGAGGCCGCCGGTGCCCTGGGCATGAGCCGGGGCCAGATCCTCATGCAGGATCGTCCTGCCCCAGGCGATGAGGGTCATCGTCCCGCCCACCGGGAACGAGACGATCTCCATGCTCAAGACGACCTCCTTGGTGCTGGCGGTCCCTTCACCCTGGATCTGACCTTCGTCACCAACTCCTACGTCGCTGACCTACCAGATCATTCCGCTGCTTCTGGTCGCGGCCATCTGGTACATCATCATCACCTCGATCCTCATGGTGGGACAGCACTACATCGAGCGCTACTACGGCAAGGGGCTTCGACTCTGACAAGTCCTCCGGCCCTCGGGCCGAGCCTGTCGGCCCGCCAGCAGGCCATCCTCGATGCACACACCACCAAGGACGATCCCTTCCTGGAGGTCACCCCATGAGCTATCATCCGCCCAGGCAGCCACCGCCACGCCCAAGGTCGAGATCAGCGACCTGCACAAGTTCTTCGGTGAGCTGCACGTGCTGCGGGGCATCGATCTCATCGTCCCGCCCGGCTCGGTGACAGTCCTCATCGGCCCGTCGGGCTCGGGAAAGTCCACGCCGCTGCGCTGCATCAACGAGCTGGAGTCCATCGACGCCGGCCGGATCAGGTCGACGGCGACCTCATCGGGATGCGTGAGGTCGAGCGCAGGGGACGCATCGAACCGCACGCCCTGTCGGACAAGGCCCGCGCCGCTCAGCGCGCCAAGATCGGGATGGTCTTCCAGCGTTTCAACCTCTTCCCCACACTGACGGCTCTGCAGAACGTCATGGAGGCACCGGTCCTGGTCAAAGAAGACTCCAAAGGCCAAGGCCCGTGAACGCGGCATCGAGCTACTGGAGCGAGTGGGGGCTGGGGGATCGCCTCGACCACTACCCCTCCCAGCTCTCCGGCGGCCAGCAGCAGCGGGTGGCGATCGCCCGGGCCCTGGCGATGGACCCCCGAGCTCATGCTCTTCGACGAGCCGACCTCGGCCCTGGACCCCGAGCTGGTCGGTGAGGTGCTGCAGGTGATGCAGGACCTCGCCGCCTCCGGCATGACGATGGTCGTGGTCACCCACGAGATGGGCTTCGCCCGGGAGGTCGGCGACCAGCTGATCTTCAGCGGACGGCGGTGTCATCTGCGGGTCCGGTGACCCCGTCAAGGTCCTGGACGATCCTCAGGGGCAGACACCCGCGGCCTTCCTCTCCTCGGTCCTGTAGGGGCGAGCCGGTTCAGGAGGGGACCTGGTCCCAGGCCCCGTCATCCCAGGAGGTCAGGCTCCATCCACCGCCGGGACCGCCGTCGACGACGGTGATCCCGGTAGTCTGTGCCAGGGGCGATCGGCGACCACAGCGGGTCCACGCTGCCTCCAGCCGCGGCCCTCAGGGAGGTCCACGACGCAGCGCGGTGCCGTGGGAGACGAGCAGGGGCCGCTGAGTCCCCGCCCGGGCGGCCTGCTCGCAGATACGGCCGACGGCCTCGTCGAAAGCGCTGAAGCGTGTCGTGCCCATCCTCCGGGGAGCCGATGCGGCAGGCGGGGCGCCCCGCCATCCAAGCCCGGGTGGTGTCCACGTAGCAGGCCACCGAGCGCGCGTCGGTGTTCATCTCCAGGTCGGCGGCAGGGGCCTCACGCAGTCCCGAGTCGACGGTGGCGCTCAGGCCGGTGGCGGCCTCGATAGGGGCGATGGTCTGCCTGGCGCGCAGGATCGGGGAGACCCGCAGTGACCCCAGCCCTGGAGCAGTCCGGCCTTATCCAGACGGCCCGGCAATCCGTCGGCCTGCCCCAGTCCCACCTCATCCAGGATTTCCGGGAAGGCGAGTGTCAGTGCCTGCATGACATTGGCCTCGGTGCGACCGTGGCGTACAGAGAATGAGCCTCACGGCGGCAAGTCTCGCCAGGTTCGTAGCGCGGGGACCCACGACGACGGTGCGATCCTCATCGCTCAAAGACCCGCGTCCGGTGCCGTCTGCACCCGGTCAGCTCCAGGGGTAGGGGTCCTCCGGTCGCCTTCTCGTGGCGCGGAGACGGCTGGCCCGCTTGAGCCCTGGAGGCTGCCGCCCCAGTATCTCGGCAGGACCGTGCGCGAGAGCTCCGGGGCCGAGCCTGCTGAACGTGGCGGCGGTGACTCCTGCCTGTGCGGCTGAGCCGCTGACACGGTGCTCGCCGGCGCTGAAGCAGGGTGGAGCCGTGGGCGGCGTCGGTGAAGACGATGCGCTCGGCCACTGCGCGCGCGTGGCGGGCGCTGCGGCGGTGAGTCCTCGAGCCTCGCTCCTGCCCGCACTGAGGCCGATGAGGCCGCCCCACCAGACGGATCTCCCGGCTCTGGATGGGGAGGACCTGGGAGCGCGGCCCCGAGGCGCGCCCGGTTCCGAGGACGATCGCCGAGCGCAGGCGGCTGGCCAGGATCCAGGCCGCGACCAGTTCTCCCCGCCATCCGCGCTCAGTACCTCGGCCTGGACCGCGGCCTGGAGGGCGGCGACGGTCGAGGTGGTCCGCAGCTGGGGTATCTGTCCGGCATGGGCGAGCTGAAGCGACCTGGGCGCTCCACTCCACGTCACTGAGCCCACCGGGGCCGGGCTTGAGGTGGCGGGCCGGGTCAATGCCCGTGGCGGGCGCTCAGGCCTCCACCCGCGCCTCTGATCCTGCGGATTTCCGCAGGTCCTGGGGCGCCAGGCCCTCCTGCGCCCAGCGCAGCGGAGCTGATGAGCTCCTCGAAACGCCGGCCCAGGTCTCTGTCTCCGGCGCAGGGACGGGCGCGCAGCAGTGCCTGACGCTCCCACAGGGCAGGACCAGCGGCCGTAGTACTCGCGGTAGGCGTCCAGCGAGCGGCCTCAGCGACGCCGTTGCGTCCTCGGGCCTCAAATCGCAGTCCACCTCAAGGGGATGCGGGAGCGCCGCGGCCAGCAGTCCCATGACCTGCTTGGCGACGGCCTCGGCCTCCTGGGCAGCATCCTCCTCACCCGCCCCTGTCGCGGGCCTGGTGGACGAAGAGGACGTCCGCGTCCGGAGGCGTACCCGATCCGCGGCCTCCCAGGCGTCCCATGGCGATGATGGCATGGCGGGCGCGGGCGGCCTGCCAGCACCTCCGCTGGCGTCGGGCCCGGCGGAGACGGCCTCCAACCTGTCGCGCTGGGCGATGACCAGCCCGGTGGCTACGGTCAGCGCCCCGGCCAGGACCGCGTCGGTGGCGTCGGAGAGGATGGAGGCGGTGCGTGCGGGGTCGATACCGTCCAGGCAGTCCGCCAGTGAGGCCCGTACCTCCGCGGGCGCGCACCTCAGGATCGCCTGAACCGCCTCGAGCGCCTGCTCGGCAAGGGCAGCGTCATCGGGGCCGGTCAGGCTGCGGCGGCGCGCAGGACGGCGGCGACCTCCTCCGCCAGGGGCCGCCGGATCGGCGGGGCGAGCTCGTCGTCGTCGTCGAGCCAGGCGATGGACTCGGGGAGACTCCGCGAGGCGCTCGGTGGCCCAGTGGGCGCTGGAGAGAACCTGGCACAGTCTGCGCGCCGCCACCGGTGAGTCCCGAGCATGGCCAGGTACCAGTGCGAGCCCCCGATGGCCTCGGACAGCCGCCGGAAGGAGCAGACCGAAATCGGGGTCGGCTCCCCACCGATCCAGCCGATGATGACCGGCGGCAGCTGGCGCTGGATCGCGGCGCGACGGCTGACCCCTCGGTGAGGGCCTGGATGTGGCGCAGGGCCCCATCGGGATCCGCGTAGCCGACTGCGGTAGAGACGCTCGCGCGCCGCCTGAGGACTCAGAGCCATCTCATCGGCGCTGAGGGCGGCCGCGAAGGCCAGCAAGGGACGGTAGTAGATCTCCTGGTGGAGGGCCCGTACCCGCCGGCGCAGGTCCCTTGAAGTCCTCCCACAGGCTGTCTCCGCGGCCCAGGCAGTCACTGATGCCCCGCCTCGACACGGCGCAGGTCCTCCTCCTCTCGAAGGTTGTGGGTGCGGCGCAGCCGAAGAGCTGGCTGCGATGCTCCAGCAGCCGCAGGGCCTTGTAGCAGCTCAAGGCCGCCGCGTCGGTGCGGCTGACGTATCCGCCTCGCGCTGAGCGCGTCGAGAGCCTCCAGGGTGGAACGCACGCGCAGGCTCTCGCCGGAGCGGCCGTGACGAGCTGGAGGAGCTGGACAGTGAACTCAACGTCCCGCAGTCCCCGGGGCCCAGCTTGATACGCCGGTCGACTCCTGCGCGCGCACGGACTCCTTCAACCCGGCGCCGCATGGCACGGGCGTCCTCGACGAAGTTCTCCCGTCGGCTGGCCTCCCACACGTAGGGCGCCACGCCCTGCTCGTAGCGGGTCCCGAGCTCGACGTCGCCGGCGCAGGCCCTGGCCTTGAGCAGGGCCTGGAACTCCCAGGAGGCGGCCCATCTGCGGTAGTAGGCCAGGTGGGAGTCAGCGTGCGCACGAGCGCACCGTCCTTGCCCTCGGGACGCAGCGCCGTGTCCAGTGGCCACAGGGGAGGCTCGGGCGCGGTGGCGGAGACGACGTGGGCGAGCTCGGTGGCCAATTGCGTGCCGACCTCCACGAGGCGCTCCTCGCTGATCGGCTCCTGAGCACCGCAGGCCTCGTGGCTGGGGCCGACGACGACGACGTCGACGTCCGAGATGTAGTTGAGCCTCGGGCCCCGGTCTTTCCCATGGCGATCACGGCGAGGGCCACGTCGTCGGCCTGCGGTCCGACGACGGCGCGGGCGACGAGCAGGGCCGCGTCCAGGGCGGCGTCGGCAAGCTCGGTCATGCGGCGGCACACGGTGGGGACGTGCTCGATCGGGTCGGCGCTGGTGAGGTCATCGGCGACGATCGCCGTGAGCCGGTCCCGGTAGGCGCGTCGCAGCGCCGCGGTCGCCCGGCTGACGGCAGCGTCTCCCGGGTGTGGGGGCCTTTCGTCGCTGTCCGAGGGGTCCGCATTCACGGGGCGGCCTGCCCCGCGCGTCGCGGACCGCCTGCTGCAGCGCCTCACCGGCGCCGGGCTCCTGCGGGGCGTCCCACGCCCTGCTCAGGCGCGAGCGCGGTGAGGCGCTCAGGATGGGCCACGAGGAAGTCGCCCAGGGCCTCGCGAGGCGCCCAGGACCGCGAGCAGGCGGCGCCTGTGCTCACGCGGCCCTGTGGCGGGATCGCTCATGACGCTGCACAGCGTCTGCTGGCGTCGTCGTCCCCCTGGGCTCGACACCGCCCACCGATGCCCGGTGAGCTGATTCGGCCGCGGTGGCGGCCTCGGCGAGCCGGACGAGGCTGAGCAGAGCCAGTGTCGGGGGTCGGCGGTGAGTGCTAGGGAGTCAATGAGCTCCTCACGTTCAGGCCCCAGCCGTATCTCAGCAGGTCGGCCGCCCAGCCGTGTGGAGCGGTCCGCCAAGGCGCGCCCACCGTGGTCGCCTGCCTCGCCGACGTCGTCGGCCTGAGTGCCGTCCGGTAGGAAGGGCAGCAGCGCCGGGTCGCCCAGGAGCTTTCCGGCGCGGGCGGCGTCGTGGAATCCGGCCCGCAGCAGCAGGGGTCCTGGGCGAGGAGCTGTGCCGGGAGGGGGACCCGATCGGCGCTCGCTTCTCGCTGCGGTCTCTCACAGCTGTCTCCTGCTCCCGCTCAGGCGCGCGGGAAGAACTGGCTGATCTCGAAGTCGGTGACCTGGGCGTCGTAGGCCCGGTACTCGCGGCGCTTGTTGCACGGGAAGAACTCGAAGGTGTCCTCGCCGAAGGTGTCGGCCACCAGGTCGGAGCGCTCCATGGCGGCGACCGCGCTCTTGAGAGAGGTGGGCAGGGGCGTGGATGCCCAGCGCCTTGCGCTCCATCTCCGACAGGGCCCAGACATCGTCCTCGGCCTCGGGGGAGCTCGTAGCCTCCTCGATGCCCTTCGAGGCCGGCGGCAGTAAATGACTCGCAGGCCAGGTAGGGGTTGGCCGAGGAGTCGATGCTGCGAACTCCACCCGCGGACTGGGCCTTGCCGGGCTTGTGCATGGGGACGCGCACCAGGGCGGAGCGGTTGTTGTGGCCCCAGCACACGTAGCTGGGGGCCTCGTCCCCTCCCACAGGCGCTTGTAGGAGTTGACGTGCTGGCTGGTGACGGCCGTGATCTCCGAGGCGTGGTGCAGCAGCCCGGCGATGAAGGAGCGACCGATGGCGGAGAGCTGGTACTGGCCGGCGGGGTCGAAGAAGGCGTTGCGGTCACCCTCGAACAGGGAGAGTGCGTGTGCATGCCCGAGCCGAACTCGTCGGGGAAGGGCTTGGGCATAAAGGTCGCCAGGCAGCCCTCCTTGAGTGCCACCTCCTCGACGACGGCGCGGAAGGTCGTGATGTTGTCCGCCATGGACAGGGCGTCGGCGAAGCGCAGGTCGATCTCTGTTCTGGCCCGGGCCACCCTCATGGTGGGAGAACTGCACCGAGATCCCCATCTGCTCAAGCATGAGTACGGCCTGGCGGCGGAAGTCGTGGGCAGTGCCCCCGGGGCACGTGGTCGAAGTAGCCGGCGTCGTCAGTGGGGCGGATGCCCGTCGGCGTCGCGGGTTGACCAGGTAGAACTCAATCTCCGGGTGGATGTGAGCAGGTGTAGCCGGCCTCGGCGACCCGGGCGAGCTGACGCCCAGCCACCGAGCGCGGGTCGGTGCGGGCAGGCTCGCCGTCAGGGCGTGAGGACGTCGCAGAACATGCGGGCCACGCCGTTGTCCCCGTCCCGCCACGGCAGCATCTGGAATGTGGAGGGGTCAGGCGCCAGGAGCATGTCGGACTCGAAGACGCGCGTGAGTCCCTCGATCGCCGATCCGTCGAAGCCGATGCCCTCCTCGAAGGCGCTCTCGACCTCGGCCGGTGCGATGGCTACGGACTTGAGGCCGCCCGGAGACGTCAGTGAACCACAGGCGGATGAAGCTGATGTCGCGTTCCTCGATGGCTCGGAGCACGTACCCTGCTGCTTGTCCATGGTGCCTCCTCAGCGTGGGGTGCGGCAGCGGGCCGACGGCGTGGCCGGCGTTCTTGCGCCTGAGACGTTCTGCTTGGTCCAGCCTAGTGCGCGGGTGCGTCAGGCAGGTTTCGTGTATCGCCGTCAGTGACAAGCCGTGCGAACTGGGCGGGCGACTCAGCCCGTCAAGGACGCCCGGTGACCTCCGGTAGCCTCGGATCATGGCTACACCGAGTCCCCTGACGGATCTTCATCCGCCCCCGTCGTCGCGGGCGGCAAGCCCGTGCGCGTTCATCACCTGGCATCCGCCAAGAAGGACGGCACCAAGCTGGTCATGCTCACCGCCTACGACGCCGTGACCGCCCGGATCCTGGATGCGGCGGGAACCGATCTGCTGCTGGTGGGCGACTCCATCGGCAACGTCATGCTGGGGCACGACTCCACACTGCCGGTGGAGCTCGATGAGATGGTGGTGGCCACCCGCTCAGTGGCCAGGGCGACCCGCGCGCCCTGGTTGTGGCCGATCTTCCCTTTGGCACGCCGAGGCCGGTCCGGAGCAGGCACTGGCCAGTGCGGTGCGTCTCATGAAGGCGGGGGCCAACGCCGTCAAGCTTTCGAGGGCGGCACCCTCGGGCAGCCAGCGTGAGGGCACTGGCCCAGGCGGGCATCCCGGTGGTGGGGCATCTGCGGGTTCACCCCGCAGAGCGTCAACATGCTCGGCGGCTTCCGGGTTCAGGGCCGTGGCGAGGCCGCTGGAGGTACTGATGGCCGACGCGCAGGCACTGGCCGAGGCAGGGGGCGGTCGCTCTGGTCCTGGAGATGGTGCCCGAGCTCTGGCCGCGCGCGCCACCGAGTCGCTCACGATCCCCACGATCGGTATCGGCGCGGGCGCGCGCTGCGACGGTCAGGGTCCTGGTGTGGACGGACATGGCCGGGATGACGGACTGGTCTCCGCGCTTCGCCCACCAGTTCGGGCAGGTCGGCGAGGCCCCTGAGGCAGGCGGCCGCCGACTACGGGGCCGCGGTGCGTAAGGAGTCCTTCCCCGCGGAGAAGCACTGGTTCAGCTCCTGACGGCTCCTGACAGTGATAAGACCCACAGCGCCATGGTGGAGGCCCTGAACCACTGGATGGAGGGAAGGTCCCGCGAACCGGATGCCTCCTTCTATGCTTACGACCATGACTTCTTCGGCTTCCCTGCGTCCTCGGCCTCACTGGCCGACCGCGCGCCGCGTGGCACGCTGACTCCCGGGACGCTCAGTCCTGAGCGTCATGTGCCTGCGTCCATCGCATCGACCCGAATACATGTTCCACGACGGCCCTGAGCGCGTCACGGCCTCGGAGATCAAGGACGCCGAGACGATCGAGCGGATCAGGGTCGCGGGGCGGCTGGCCGCCCGCGCCCCTGGCCGAGGCCGCCAAGGCGATCGCCCCGGGGGTGAGCACCGATGAGCTGGACCGGATCGCCCACGAGTACCTGTGCGACCACGGCGCCTACCCTCATGCCTGGGCTACATGGGTTTCCCCAAGTCGATCTGCACCTCGATCAATGAGGTCATCTGCCACGGCATCCCGGACTCGACCCGCTTGAACGAGGGGCGACCTCATCAATCTTGACGTCACCGCCTACGTCGGCGGGGTCCACGGCGACACGAACGCCACCTACGCCGTCGGCGAGGTCGACCGCGAGACGGAGCTACTCATCGAACGTACCCGCACCGCGATGGAGCGGGGCATCAAGGCCGTCAAGCCAGGGCGCGAGGTCAACGTCATCGGCCGCGTCATCGAGGGCCTACGCCAAGCGCTTCGACTACGGGGTGGTGCGCGACTACACCGGACACGGCGTCGGCGAGGCGTTCCACTCCGGTCTCATCATCCCCCACTACGACGCCGCCCCTCTGCACGACGACGTCATCGAGACGGGCATGGTGTTCACCATCGAGCGATGCTCACACTCGGTGGCATCGAGTGGGGAGCAGTGGGACGACGGCTGGACGGTGGTCACCAAGGACCGTTCCGCACTGCCCAGTTCGAGCACACGCTCGTGGTGACCGAGGACGGCGCCGAGGTGCTCACCCTGCCTTGAGGCAGTGGGTATCGCTACCCATCCACATCCAGGACGATCGAGCGCCGTCACGTTGCCTCACGATAAGGTGACGACGTAGGGTCCTTGAGTAGCGGACATCTCTATTCTGCCCAGGAAACCCATGCGGGTTTCTCCCTGTTTATTTCCTCCCGGAGGTTCTCATGGCTTTGCGCTTCAATCCACCGCCGAACTGGCCCGCGCCACCCGAGGGCTTCGAACCACCTGCAGGCTGGCAGCCCGACCCGGCCTGGGGGACCGGCTCCAGAGGGCTGGCAGATCTGGGTCGACGACTCCGCCGCCTCCGCCGCTTCGGCCGCAGGTGCCGCCACCGAGGCCGACCCGGCGTGGGCTCCGACCCAGGCGGTGTCGACCGCCCCGACGGCGTCGTTGAGCACCGCCTCGCCGGTTGCCGACCCGACGGGCATGTCGGCCTCCGCCCCTCCGGGGACTACGCCGGCGCTCCCGCAGCTGGGGGCAGCCCTTACGCGGCCAACATGGACTACGCCCAGTCACCCACGCCCTACCAGCCCCAGGGGCTGCCGGAGGCATGCAGCCTCCCGCTGGCGGGTGGCAGCCCAACGCCGCCGCTCCGGCCGGCCCTGGCAACGGTTCCAAGCCGCTGACCCAGCAGTGGTGGTTCTGGACCGGTATCGCTGCAGTCGTCGTGGTCGCCCTGGTCATCGGTAGCATCTTCATGTTCAAGGGCGATTCCCAGCGAGTCGGATGACAAGGCGGACAGCACGTCGACCTCGGAGCCGAAGAGCCAGAAGAAGGCTGACTCTGACTCTGACTCCAAGAAGAAGGCCAGCGACTCTGACGAGACTGGCAGCTCGGATCAGAAGAAGACCACCAAGACCAGCAAGCCGGGCAGCAACGACCCGGGCTCCAGCGAGAAGAACCCCCTCGACCCGAAGGCCGGGCCGATCACGCTGCATGCCGGTAAGTACGACGACGACCCGAACGCCTCGGTTGATGTCACCATCGGCGATGTCGAGTGGAACGCCAATGAGTCGGTGAAGGCCGCCACGAACCAGTACAGCTACAAGGAGCCTCCTGCCGGCAAGGTGTACCTTCGCGTCCCCGTTGAGATCACCTACCACGAGAGGGACAGTTCCAGGAGTTCAGGCTCCAGGTGGGGTTCACCCACGAGGGGAACACCTCGAGGCCGAGCTGTCTATCGGCGGGCAGTCGCTCTTCATTCGCCAGAGCATGCCTCGAGATGGAGGTAAGGCGAAGGGTGATTTCGTCTTCCTCGTTGACGAGTCGGCTGCCAATGAGAAGAAGGGCGCCTTCGCGGTGAGCGCTTTCTCTCAGGTGGACAACAAGAATGAGGTCTACGTGGCGGCGAAGTAAACGCGCTACCCGCCTCTGACTCACGTGCCTGTGGCCCGCCAGGATGATCCTGGCGGGCCACAGCCGTTTCAACAGGTTCTATGGGGCGGACGAGCCGACCTGTACGCCGGAGTTTTGCTGCCGCCCGCCGTTGCCGGCCTGGGCGGTGGCGACCATTCATCTTGGACCGCTGCTGCCAGCGGCCTCATGCGACCTACCCGCTGACTCGGGCGAGCAGCCTTCAAGCGCCAGCTGTGCGGTCTTGCTCCGGGCGGGGTTTACCGAGCCGCGACGGTCACCCGCCGCGCTGGTGGGCTCTTACCCCACCCTTTCACCCTTACCCACCGGTTTCCGATGGGCGGTCTGCTCTCTGTGGCACTGTCCCGCGGGTCACCCCGGGTGGCCGTTAGCCACCGCCCTGCTCTGTGGAGCCCGGACGTTCCTCAGCCCGCCACCGCCCTGAAGGCGGTGGCCGGTACCGCGGCCGCCCGGTCGGCTCGTCCGCACGGGTCAGTGTAGCGCCGTGGGGCATCAGCACGGAGTCTCGCTCGCCGTCGGCCCCTGACCTTCTGGGAGCCGCCTATCATGTGCGGGTGCTGATCCTGCTGCCTCCCTCTGAGGGAAAGACCGCTCCTGCCAGTGGACCGTCGCTGGAACTTGACTCGCTCCTGGACGCGGACAGGGCTCACTGCTGCGCGCCGCGAGGTGATGTCCGCGCTGGCTGAGGTGAGCCGGAGCGATGAGGCGGCCTCCGTCCTGGGACTGGGGCCGCGCAGCGCAGAGCAAGTGACAACGAATCTGACGCTGGAGACCTCGCCCCTGTGCCCCCGCCCATCAGCTGTTCACCGGGGTCCTGTACGAGGCCGCCCGGCTCGACTCGATCGCCGAGGAGGCGGCCGGCCGGGCTGCTCTGGAGCGCCACTGTGTTGTTCTCTCGGGACTGTGGGGCATCCTGTCCCCCACTGACCTGGTGCCCGACCACCGCCTGTCGATGGGCACGTCCCCTGCCTGGACCGGGGCGGCTGCCGGCGTTCTGGAAGCAGCACCTGGCGCCGTCGCTCACTGATATGGCTGCACAGGGACTGGTGGTGGACTGCCGGTCGGCGGACCATGCGGCCGCGTGGAAGCCGTCCGCGCGCGACGGCATTGAGGTCGTCAGCGTGCGCGTGGTGCGCACCGCCGACGACGGTTCGCGCAAGGTGGTCTCCCACATGGCCAAGCACGCTCGCGGGCTGCTCACCGGAGAGCTCCTGAGGGCCATTGCCGCCGAATCCGTGCCCGAGCACGTCCACGTGGACGACATCGCAACCATCGCCGGGCATCTGGAGGGCATCGACGACGTCGAGGTCGGCGAGCCGGACCGGCAGGGGGCGTCGGGCTCTCACCCTGGTGACCCGCTGAAGCCGGTCGCGGCCGGCTTCAGACGGGCCGCGCCGTCAGATGTCCATGCGTACGACGATGACGTCGTTCTCCTCGGCGTGGATGACTTCCTCGGCCGGGGCGGCCACGATGCGGGCCAGCTCCTGCGGGCTGATCTCGACGGCGCCGCCCTCAACGGTGCGTCCTCTCAGGGCGACTGCGCCGAGCCCGCCGGTGGAGGTGCGCACGGCCTCGTAGTCCGCCAGGAGCGGTGCCTCGATGGTTCCGGGCCAAGTCCGCCCGCCGGTTCTCCAGGGACTCGATCTCCTCATCGAGCCGGGCGAACTCGGCATCGCGCTTGGCGGTGAGCTCCCGCCCGGCCGCACGGATCTCGGACTCCTCCTGGCTGAGGGCGCTCGGCCTCCTGCCGGGCGGAGTCGAGGGGCCCTCCATGGCCACGATCTGCGCCTCCTCCAAGGCTGACTGGCGTTGGCCGAGCTGGTCGATCTCCCCTGGATGGCGGAGAGGTCGCGGGCCGCGCTGCTGCCGGAGTGGAGGCGCTCGCGCAGCACCTCGGCACGGCGCGCCACCCGCCCGACCTCGTCCTCACTGCGAGTGGCCTGCTTCTTGGCCTCGTCGAGGGCTGCCTCGGCCTGGATGGCCGCGCGCTTGTTGGCTTTGAGGCGCTCGATGACCGACCTCGATGCGAGTGAGGACCGGAAGGTGCTTGCGCTCGTGACGCAGCCGTGCCAGGTGGGAGTCGAGGTCCTGGAGGTCGATAAGAAGGCGCTGCTGGGCGATGGGGGCGCTGGTCACGGCGTGTGCTCCTTCAGGTGCGTACAGTTGTTGCTGCGAATCCTCCTCATGCCCGGTCTGTTCCGGTCGGCAGGCGCAGCGCCCAGGGGTCCGTGACAATGCGGGAGACCTGGACGGCCAGGAGGCTCCGCGGGCGTGGGCGTCGTCCCACGAGCCTGCTGGCCCAGGGGCTCCAGGCCGACCCACTCGGTGGCCCAGTGGGTTCCGCACAGGAGATAGGGGGCGGCCGTCCTCGAGGTGCTCGGAGGCCGGGTGGTGGCGCAGGTCGGCGGTGAGGAACACGTCGGCTCCGGCCTGCCGGGCCCGTTGCAGGAGGGAGTCGCCCGCCCCACCTGGAGACGGCGATGCGTTCGACGACGGCGTCCAGGTCCCTCCCACGAGGAGGCCGGGGGCGGAGTCGGGCAGGGCTGAGGCGACGCCCTCGGCGAGCTGGCGCAGAGTGACGGGTTGCGGGAGCACGCCGATCCGTCCGATGCCCTGATCCGGGGAGGCGGGGTCGGGCTCGAGGGGACGGTGGAGACAAGACCGACGCGCTCGGCCAGGGCGTCGGCCACTCCCCCGTGGGCGGCGTCGAGGCTGGTGTGGGCGTTGAGGAGCGCGATGCCTGCGCGGATGAGGCGGTGGACGGTGCGGCCCTTGGGGTCGGTGGCCGCGACGTGGTCGGTACCGCGCAGGTAGAGGGGGTGGTGGGTGATGACCATGTCGACACCGGCATCGATGGCCTCGTCGACGACGGCAGTCACCGGGTCGACGGCCAGCAGGACGCTGCGCACAGGCTCGGCGGGGTCGCCGCAGATGAGCCCGTTGGAGTCCCAGGAGGCGGCCAGGCCGGGAGGAGCGGCGGCCTCCACGAGGGCGACGACGTCACCGACGGTCAGGTGGCCTTCCGGGGTGCTAGGCGACGGTCCGTGTCCAGCCTCGGGAGATGCGGGTGCAGGAGTGTGACTCATGCGACCAGGCTAGCGGCATGCGGGGCAGTTCCTGAGATGTCTCAGGGGCGACGGAGCGTGGCACCTGCGTGCGGGCGTACCTGACGGAACACAGTGGGGAAAACGACCGACGCGGCCGCCGTCTGGGGTAACCTACTTCCGCGCTGCTGGCCCCCTCCGGTGCCGGCAGCGTCGGCCTCCTCGACGCCGTCGATGTCGTGGCCGCGCCCCCATAGCTCAGCGGTTAGAGCAGCGAGCTTATACCTCGTATCGTGCCTGATAAGCACAAGGTCCTGGGTTCGAATCCCAGTGGGGGTACCAGCAAGCTCTTACCCGAACCCACCCCAGTCGAAACAGGCTGGGATGCGGTTCCAGATGATGAACAACGCTCACCCACCAGGGTGGGCGTTGTTCGTGTTTCGGGGCTCGTGGGCTCATCGTCAGCGGTGGGCGGTGTGGCTGAGGCGCCAGGCTGAGCCAGGTGCCGCAGGTAGTGAATCGCCCCGGGTTTTGTGGAGGCTGGTTTATCTGGTGCCGGTGGTTGCCGGTTGTGATTGTTCGTGGCGGTGGCGGTCGGGTGTCCAGGCGGCTTCGTGCTCGGCAGGGGTTCGCATGCCGATGGCGGAGTGTGGTCGGATGGTGCCCGTACCAGTGGACCCACTCGGCGGTGGCGAGCACGGGCGGCGTCGATGTCCTCCCAAGGGCCCTGGCTACGGATCAGCTCGGTCTTGTACAGCGAGTTGAGCGCCTCGGCCAGGGCGTTGTCATAGGAGTCGCCCTTCGACCCCACCGAGGCGACCGCCTCGCACTCGGACAGGGCCTGCCCGTAGCGGATGGACCTGTACTGCACGCCGCGGTCGGAGTGATGCACCAGGCCCGTCAGGTCGGCCCCGGTTCGCTTTCGTTGCCAGACGGCCATCTCCAGGGCGTCTGGGGCCAGGTCGGTGCACACTGGCCGGTAGGTGGTCTGCCAGCCGATGATCCTCCGCGAGAAGACGTCGGTCACGAAAGCCACATAGACCCACCCGGAGAAGGTGCGTACATAGGTGATGTCGGCGACCCACAGCTCATTGGGAGCAAACGCCTCGAAATGGCGCTTGACCAGGTCGGCCGGGCACTGCTCTGGCGGCGCGCTGCGCGTGGTTCGCGGGACCTGGCGCGTCTGACGCCGCGTAGGCCCAGGTCGCCCATGAGGCGTTCGACGGTACAGCGGGCCACGTGACCGGCACCGTGACGCTCGGCAATTTCGGGCCGGCCCCGTATCGCGTGCATCTTGCGGGCCCCCAGAACCGAGTAGTTGTCCTTGTGGACCTTAGATATCTCCGCCTTGAGGGTCTCGTCGCGCAGGCTCCTGGCGCTAGGAGGCCGGCTACGGCGGGCATAGTAGGAACTCGGGGCGATCTTGACTCCGGCGCCACTGAGCACCTTGCAGATCGGCTCGACCCCGAACTCCTTCTTGCGGGAGTCGATGTACTGGCAGATCAACGGGATGGGCGCTCACACTCCGCCGCGAAGAAAGCTGACGCGCTCTTCAGGATCGCGTTGGCTCTTCGCAGCTCTCGGACCTCTTTCTCTAGCTCCTTGATCCGCTGCGCCTGGTCAGTGGTGGTGCCGGGCCGGGTGCCCTGGTCGATCTGGGCCTTCTTGACCCAGGTGCGCAGAGCCTCGGGGTGGACGCCCAGCTCGTCGGAGATCCTACGGATAGCGCCCTTGGCCCGCGCCGGGTCAGCCAGTGCCTCCAACGTCATCCTCGTGGCTCGCTCGCGCAGCTCATCGGGGTACTTCTTCTGTCCCATGACAGCGATCCTTCCGTGTCATCACTGACTCCATCAAACCCGGGGCGATTCAGTGTTTGTCCAACCAGGATGAGTACAACGAGCTGCGCCAGGACGTACCGGCAACCTCCACCTGGTTCATGGCACCACGCCCCGGCATGGACGCCCGCCGCCGGGAGGCATACGAGCTGCTGGAGCTGACCGTCGATGGCCGGCCACAGCCCATCCGCCGCAGTACCCGTGCTACCGGCCAGACATACAGCGTCGACCTGGACGAAGAAGCCAGGAGCGGCAAGCCGGTTCGCATCCGCCAGGTCTTCCGCACCATCACCCCGCAGTGGAGCCACAGGCTGTACTTCGCCGTCGCGCAGCCGACGCGGGGTTGGTCACTGCGCCTGGACTACATGGACACCACCATTGCCGAAGTCCATGTCAGTGACACGATGGCGACCACGCCGGCTTCCAACATCGTCCACTCGCCAGAGGCTATACCAGGCAAGGAGATCACCGTCGAGACCTCTAGCTGGCTCCTCCCCCAATCTGGCGTGGCCTTCACGTGGGCAACCAACGACGAGCTGCCCTAGACCAAGCAGCCTGAAGCAGTCGCCTCCTCGAGAGAGGGATAGTTCCGAGGGATAGTCAGCTTCCGCCGTTCATCTCATCCACCTCCTCACCTACTCGACCGCTACGGACAACCTCAGGATACATCGTCTTGAGATATATAGTCTCTGGATTGGGAGTCTTCGGCCGGTTGAGATGGAGCCGTGCCCACCGACCGCAAGCCGCCGCTCTCACCAGCCACCGGTGAGTTCGGTCGGCGTGTGCGTGCCCGCCGCGAGCAGCTGGGCCTGTCGCAGGAGAAGCTGGCCGAGCGCACCACCCTGCACTGGTCGTACATCGGCCAGGTCGAACGCGGCCAACGCAACCTCAGCCTCCACAACATCCTCCGCATCGCCCACGCCCTCGACACCGACGCTGGTGGGTTGGTGAGCGGGTTGGAGGTGTAGAAGAAGAGCTCGATCCCTTCGAGGGTTTGCCAGCGATGGCAGGGATACGCAACCCCGTTACCAGACTGCGATCTGCGAGTACAGCAAAGGCGCAGGGTAGAGGCAAGCCTGATGGTGTTCTAACAAAAAAGATGAACGGAAAGACCTTTGTAACCGAGATATATTTTGATAAAAAGAGCAAAGACACCTTTCAGGATAAGCTGATAAAGATAGTGCAAGCCCAGCGGAAAGAATAAAGAAAACAGACGCTCTGAAAATGGTATAATATCCTAAAATATTTAGAGAGAAAAATTAGAAGTTGAGGTTAAGATATGAGAAAAGTAAAACTGTTTATAGCTATGAGTGTAGATGGCTATATTGCTGATAAAAATGGGGGTGTCGCTTTTCTGCAAGGTCATGAAGATTGTTTAGAAAACGAAAGTACCTATTCTGAGTTTATAAAAAATATAGACACAGTTCTGATGGGTTGGAATACTTACAATCAGATAATAACTGAGTTATCCCCCGATAATTGGGTTTATGACAATTTACTGACTTATGTTTTCACTCACCGAGAACAACAAGATTCCGATAAGATCATTTTTACAAGTGATAATTTGGAGGAATCGATCAAGAAAATTAAAAAGGGGTTGAAGGAAAAAGATATTTGGATATGTGGAGGAGCAGACTTAGTTCAACAAGCCATTTCTTCAGATGTGATTGATGAGTATCTTATATCCATTGTTCCGACAATTTTAGGGAATGGTATAAAATTATTTAGCCAAAATGATGCGGAACATAAATTGAAATTAATCAACACGATAACAAATAATGGAATTGTCGAGTTGAATTATATTCGTAGACAAAAATTAAATTGTAGATGACGATAACATCTACAGGTAAGCTGCCGACGTACGATGAAGAAGTCGCGGTACGAAACCAGACGGATGCGATGACGCCGGGCTGGCTAGCGACGGCGATAACCCTTTGCGGAGAAGCTCAGGACGCGACCGTACGCACCTACGGAAAGAATGAAGTGAATTTATTTAAGCCAGCACGCCACCGAGTTGAAAGAGCGAAAGTTCATTCCAGAGAGATGATCGAGTGTTGGAATGAGTTTTTGGAGCCACACCCCTTTGCTGCGCACTTAACGCGCACCAACGCCACGGAATATATCCTAACAGTGGAGCAATATGAAGAATTTCCCCAGGAACTTCCTGCGCTGTTTGGAGAGTGGCTGTATAATCTTAGGTCGGCTCTCGATTACATTATTTGGGCAGCTGCAGCCTATTCTTCGGGTAGACTACCCCCTCCACACGAAGATCGCCTCCAGTACCCAATTTGCGATAGCCAAAATTCCTGGAAACGCACCTCCCAAAAGTTGTCAGTACTCCCGCAGCACCAACTGGAATTGCTGCGAACCATGCAGCCATTCGCCTCTGACGTTGATGCTAACTATCTAGGTTGGATCAATAGGCTAGCTCGTATAGATCGCCACCGCCGATTAACTATTTGGGCGGCTCGAATCGTTACAGCAGATCCGATCGCCCATATTCCAAGCGGAGTAGAACCTAGATGGGAATGGGGAGAGAGGATGCTTGAGTCCGGATATTGCGACTTAGCTCGACTAACTTTCCCTGATTCAGAATCGGCTGAAGGAGTTAGCGTCAACCCACGACTGACTATCGACCCAGAAATCTCTGAGTGGGGAAACTCTCCTTTCTATGCAGAACGCAAATTCGATGAACGCCTCCGCAGGTTTATGGCGTTTGTGTTAGCCGAGATCGACACCTACGACTACGACTGTACCGGCAATCTAGAGGCAAGACGCTCCCTCACAGAAGAATTTGCTGAGCAATGTGATGAGCGGAGGAGTCGAATCTTTAAAATCCCGACCCCTCCCGCTAGAAGCACTCCTCATTGGACTCCTGCAACGCTTCTCAAATCTTCTCGAGAACGATACTTTGGAGGAGAATTGTCACACAAGTTTGATTGACAGGCTTGATGCGCTATACAAGAACCTGTCGCGCTTGGATGCAAGCATGCCATTAGCAGTCCTGTGTCGGCACCAAACCTGCACTGCGATACCGTTTCGAGCCTTCTCATAGTGCTGTATTCATTGTATACTGAATGGAGTAATGCCGAAAGTTAACATATACAATTCCAAATATCGCACCTTATCCGGAACGTCACGCAGCGAGGTGTATAAGAAAGCGCGTCGGGAATACAACGACGTCGCCCATGCCACCAAGCGCCAGCCCTACATCAGATCCAAGTACTTTAACGGCAGCAAGATCTTCCTCGATGTATTTTGGCCCCACCTGACAGACAAGCATCAGAAAGAGCAGACAAAACGGCTCCGCTTCTACAAGGCGGCGCTTGACCTGATACGAAACTCACGCATCACTCCAGAAACTATCGTCAAAGAAGACGACCAACACGTGTTGCTCCATCGTTTCTACGGCATAACGAAAGATGGCACCTACTTTTGTGTCCAAATCAAAGAAGACAAGCGCAGTGATCGCCGAGACTTCATTTCGACATTTGAACGTCATCCACGATAATCGCCATAAAATAAAAATCTCCCGCGGTGCAGCCTAGAAACTACTTGCCGGAGATTTCTTGGTGACACGGCGATCAACTGTGTCTACCTATGATTATAGGCTTTTCGGTTGAGTTGTCAATAGTTTTACGCAATTTTGGCATACTGCGAGGATGAAATGAATGAGCACGTGCTGCGTCGGCCTTCCAACAACGAGTTCTAAAACACTTTCCTGGCGACCGGTACCGTTCTACCGGCCGTGACGGGATGCCCACGACGGCACACCAGCCTTGAGTGAGCCGTGGCGAAGGCCGTCGGCGCTCCAGATGGCTCTGGGCGCTCTTCGACGATAGAGGCACCGCTCTCACCCCACCACTGCCGTCAGTCCTCGCGAGCAGCCGCCAAATGGCGCCCGATGGTCATACCACTGAAGCCCAGCCGCTTGGCAATCTCAGCGATGGTCAGGCCCTGTTGGCGGAGGAGGATCGCCTGGGCACGGTCTTCGTCGGTGAAGCGGCGGAGGCGTTCCAGCCCTGCCTGCCCGCGCAGCCGGTAGACCGTCGAGCGGTTGACGCCCGTCTGTCGAACGATCTCTTTGACGGGGACGCCAGCACGGTACAGGTCGACCACCTGCTGGCGCTGCTCCGGCGTGAGCGGCCGGAACTTCGTCTGCTTGATGCGGTCGACCACACGCGGCGACCGTGATGCTGTGTCGGGCGCATCACTCTCACCGTTCGGCCGCTCCCCCACGCTGCTGTCCGATGCGGTGCATCGTCGCTGCAGAGGCTTGCCTTCTGGCTCTGCCGCATCTGCCCCGTGAAACGGCATGGGCTCGTTCGCATCGCCCACCGCGCCATCCGACCCGTCAGTAGCCGGCAGATGCGCTACATTGGGGCCGGTACACACCTGGCCGCCCTCACCGGCGGCCAGCTTCCTTCGGAAGTCCAGCAGCACCATCAGGTTGTTAGGGTCAATGGTGCGGAGTTGTACTGACGCCCCTTTTACTCACATACTGGGGCGCGTCTCGCCTCCGTGGTGGAATCGGTAGACACCGCGACCTTAAAAGTCGCTGCCTACGGGCGTGCGGGTTCGAGTCCCGCCGGAGGCACCACAGCATCGCTATACAAACCCTCACCCTGAGAAACAGCTCCTGTGGCCGTCTCCGCCGAGGACCATCGCTCACCTCCTGTCGAGGTGGGCGATTTTCGTTGGGCAGCGATCCGCACCACACCCTCGAATGCAAGGAACCAGAATACTGGACGCGATTTCAAACTTCATTACGCTTTTTTACCATACCCACCTTGATCAACTTCAGTGTAAATGAGATCTGAAGGCTGCTATCTTGATTGCTGCCCGGCATGTCTTTGACGGAGAAACGACATGAACACAGCAGTCATCACAGCACTAGGTGTTATCATTGGAGCGGTCGGTGCCGCCACCATCAACTCCTTCATGGAAGCCCGACGCCGTAAACTCGATCATCGAGCAGCGCGGCGACTAGTTTGCAGCGAGTTGCTTCGCATCATCGCCATTAGCGCACCCGTCCGGCAGTCCGGAACATGGGGAACGGAACGCCGATCACTCTCCAGCGAAGTCCTTAGGGAGCAGGCCATCATCATGGCACGGCGACTTCCACCCAAAAAAATGGAAGATGCTTGACAATTCTATTCTTGGTATCGATCGCTTGGAACTGATACGCAAGCAGTGCGTCGACGAACAGCGGGACCCATCAACGGATGAGGTGGCCGATTTCAAACGTATTGGCGACTATATCATGCAAACGATCGATATGCTGGATACAGAAGCATCGGCCAGCGATGAAGCTGGCGAGGAAATACGTGACATTCATCAGGAGGCAGTACAGGAAGCCAATAATAGTTATGGACTATGACAGAAGCACAGCAAATGCCACCATTCACACGGTGATACACTTTTTACAACACTAGGATAGGGCATATCGAGGTGAGCGCTCTCCCTCCCGCCGAAGTCATGGCTGACGCACGTGCAGCAGGCCTGCTCCCGGCGCTGATAAATGAGTCAGTTAGGGGGATGATACGGGGATTGTCGCATAACCACCATCACGGTGTCGTTCTGGCTACTTACATCTGCGTCGCCAGATGCTTCTTCACCGTATCCCGTCCGAAGCCGAGCTCCAGGCCGATCTCGATGTAGGTGCGCCCCTGGGCGTGGAGCTGCTGAGCACGCTTGAGGTCATCAGTGTTGAAGCATCGCCTGCGGCGGGGCGGCTGCATGGCCTGGCGGCAGGTAGCACGGACGGTGGTCTCTGCGACGCCGACCTCGGCAGCGATCTTGCGGGCAGACATGCCGGTGGGCTCCAGATCGACGATCTGCTGCTTCTTCGCCGCGACGATTGGGCGGCAGGCCATATTGCGGATACCGCGGGCCGTCGTAGTCTCGCTCGCCTGCCCAGTAGGCGCTACGCTGGGCGTGCCCAGTTCCGGAACCACCTCACCCGCGAGGAGGCGCATGCGGAAGGCGAGCAGGGGCTTCCAGTTGTTTGTATCGAGCTTGCCGAAGCGCACCACAGCATCGCTAGATGACCCTCACCGCCGGTTCTCGAGGCGTCGGTGTCGGCGTCCCTTCACGGAAACTTTGCCCTCCCGCTACTGGAAGGGGGACACTGGTCCCTGTCCCCCCCCGCGTCAAGGAGTCGTCATGAAGATCGCCGCCCGGGCCACAGCCGCTCAGCCCTTCTATGCGATGAGCATCGGCGAACGCGCCGGAATCCTCCAGGCGGAGGGTCACTCGATCGCCAAGCTCAGCCTGGGTGAGCCTGATTTCGGCGCTCCCTCCCGCGGTCCGCGAGGAGATGTGCCGCATCATGGACGGCCGGCCCACTGCCCTACTCCCCCGCCCTGGGTCTGCTCGCACTGCGTGAGGCCATTGCGGGTTTCTACCGGGACAGGCACGGCGTCGAGGTCGATCCCGCTCGGATCGTCGTCACCACCGGTGCGTCGTCGGCGCTCCCTGCTGGTGGCCGCTGCCACCACGCAGGCCCGGTGACGACGTCGTCATCGCCGATCCGTCCTACCCCTGCAACCGGCAGCTGGTGGAGACCTACGGCGGTCGGATCGTTCTGGCACCCACCAGTCCTGCCAGCCGCTACCAGATGGACCGGGCCGCAGCCGAGGCGGCGTGGACTCCTCAGACGAGCGCGGTCATGCTGGCGACCCCCTCCAACCCCACGGGCACGTCGATCCCCTTCGAGGAGCTGGAGTCGATCTGTGCACTGGCACGCGAACGCACCGCCTGGCGGATCGTCGACGAGATCTATCTGGGCCTGGCCGATCCGGGCGAGGACGGCACACCCGCCCGCACCGTCCTGGAGACCGACTCCGAGGCCATCGTCATCAACTCCTTCTCCAAGTACTTCGGGATGACGGGATGGCGACTGGGCTGGGCGATTCTTCCCGAGCAGCTGGTGGCCCCCGTCGAGAACCTGGCGGTCAACTACTTCCTGTGCGCCTCGACGCCCATTCAGCAGGCCGCGCTGGCGGTCTTCTCCCCCGAATCCATCTCCGTGTGCGAGCAGCGCCGCCACGAGCTCCTCGCCCGCAGGAGCATCGTGCTCGATGGGCTGGAACACATCGGCCTTCCGGTCCCAGTCCTGCCCGACGGCGCCTTCTATGTCTACTTCGACGTCTCCTCCACAGGGCTCGACGCCCAGACCTTCTGTCACCGTGCACTTGAGGAGGCGCATGTGGCCCTCACTCCAGGGCAGGACTTCTCCACGACCACAGCCCGCTCCCATGTACGACTGTCCTACGCAGCCTCCCGCGACGAGCTGCGCGAGGGAATGGAGCGCCTCGAAACTTTCATCAACAGTCTGTAAATAAACAGGCATTCAACTCAATAATCTAGTGTCGAGCCATGTGCATCAATGTGGCACTCACCTGTTCACATGTTGCACAATTCTCGTCATGTCCGTGCAGACCCTGCTTCTCTCCGCCGCGCTGGCGGTTTTTGGAGTGATCGCCACTATCGAGATCTCCAAAACAATCCATCAGAAAATACGCTTGCGCCGCGACAAGGCAGCTTCCGCCCCGCACCGGGGTGAGGAGTCCACATGGAATGAGCTCACTGAGCACCATCGGCCTGTCAGGGACTCTGCGCCCAATGAGTTCACCGCCGGCCCACATGAGCGACTCCTGGCGATCTGCGCGCCGTACTCCCTGTGCCGCCGGGACCCGTGGGACCGTCTCACCTGCTCCGATCTTGACGGCACGCGCACCATGCTCTCCCTCGATTGGGGAGTGTGCTCCCGCACCGACCTCCTCTCCCGGGTCCACTGGCTCATCACCTCCGGCCACCGCACCGGCTTCGAAGCGGAGCGCGCCCGCTGGGTCGACATCTCCCTGGCGGAGGCCGAACGCCACGAACTACGAGAGACTGCCGAGTCATCCTCAGACGCAGCAGAGACACTGTGGCGCCTCGAGCGCATGCTCAACAATGATCGCGACATCCGCAACGTGGACTTCGCCGCCTGGGACCTGGTGCGTGCCAGCATGCTGACGCGCTGTGGATTCGCGCTGGGGTGGCTGACCGAGGACGAGACCTGGGACACGCTCGCGATCCTGGATCAGGGGCTGCGAGAGCGTTATCGGAGCTGGACGCAGGTGTCGGAGTCATTCCGGCTGGCACGCTGGTACTGGAACTCCACGAGCGGCAAGGACGAGCACTTCAACGACCTGCACGACCTCAACCGCTCATTGGTTCTCCTCAGCCCCGATGGGCCATGGGGGCTCATCGACTGGGACGTCGAGACTCCTGAGCCCTCGTTCCTGATCCTCGACGACCTGCTCGACGCCGGCGTGGCCACACCATTGAGTGCGGGTGATCGGAAGCGTGCCACGCACTGGGAGCGCTGGATTGACGATCAGGTCATTGCTCGCGGGCAGCACCGCCCCCAGCACTTCGGCACCCACGCCGACCAGCATCACCGCTTCGCCAAGCGCGCCTGAGCGATCGCGTCAACGGCGGCTCGGCGCGGGCAGCCAGGTCCGGGCTGGGACTATCCGTGCTTGTCCACCATCATCTCTGCTGCTTTGACGGCCCGGCGACGACGGGTCTCGGTGCGCTTCGCCTCACCGATCCATCGCAGGTACTCGTGCCGGTGCGATGGGGGCAGAGCCGCGAATATCCTCTCCGCCGCCTCGTTCTCCGACAGCCCCTCGGACAGCTCCGCTGGTATGCCCGTCTGGTCGTCACTCATTGCCTCTCCTTCGGCCGCTTGACAGAACTATCGCACGGATAAGGGACAAGTTAGGCAGCTCGTAACGGGCCTCCGTCGTAGACCCAAGCACAGGCGCAGAGGCTCGCGCGACTAGCATCGACGTATGCAGGCCAATCCGTACGCGCCCTTCCTGCCGCCCCACCACCAGCACGCGGCCTCGTTAGCGCCTAAGTCGACGTGGTGGCAGTGGCACGGCCATCGGGTGCACATTGCACGTGCACCCGAACCGGGGGCGCCAGCCAGGGTGCTGCTCGTCCACGGGGCGGGCGGGCACAGCGGGGCGCTGTGGCCCATCGCCGCACTGGTGGCCTCACGCGGCATCGACATCAGTGCCGTCGACCTGCCTCTGTACGGGCGCACGAGGTCACCGGATCCCGCAGCCGTGCGTTACGACACCTGGGTTGATCTCCTCATCGACCTCGTTGAAGCTGAGCGCGACCACCGCCCCCTGGTGCTTCTGGGCGCTAGCATCGGTGGCCTTCTCGCCTATGAGGTGGCGGCCCATTCGCCGCATGTTGCCGCGGTGGCAGCCACGTGTCTGCTCGACCCGGGCAACTGGCGCGCCCGAGCGCATATGACGCGTGCAGGAGCACTAGGCGTCCTGGGCGGGCCATTGTCGATGCTCGCCCGAGGAGGACTGGCGCACACCATGGTCCCGATGAGCGCGGTGGCGAACCTGCGGAGGATGAGCCGCGATCGCGCACTGTCTCGTCTGTGCTCTATCGATCCGCGTGGGGGCGCCGCCAGGGTCCCCTTAGGGTTTCTCGCCTCCTACCTGCGGTTCACACACACCCCACCCGAGCGCAACCGCACGCCGGTGACGCTTCTGCACCCAGGTCGGGACGCGTGGACGCCGATCGAGCTCAGCGCCCGAGTTCTGTCGCGAGCAGCGGGTCCGGCCGACCTGGTGATTCTGCGCGAGTGCGGCCACTTCCCCGTCGAGGACCCCGGAGTCACGGAACTCGTCGACGCCATCGCCGGCCTGGCTCGGCGCCTCGGTTCGCAGGGTGAGGCCTGAAGTACTGCGGGCCTGTCAGCACCAGGTCACGCTCATGGTGGCCCTCCTTACCTCTGTCACCAAGAACTGGCAGACACTACTAGAGTTCGCCAGGACGCTGCCGCTCGAAGGCGAAGTCCCCACCGCCACTGCCACCACCGACGGAAGAGTCCCCACGGCCGCAAGCCCAGCAACCACCGACAACGAAGCCACTACGACCACCATAGCCATTCCCCCGCCTCGGCGTCTGCGCCAGCATCACACCCGCCTTACGCCAGCGCAGAAGGATGAGGTGATCACCCTGTACCAGCAGGGCACGCCAGTACGCGAGATCTGCCAGCGCTATGGCATCAGCAGGCAACAGGTCAGTGACCTCCGCGCCGCTCGGGGCATCCCCTGCCGGCCACGTGGCTTGAGCGACGAGCAGAAGCGCCAGGCCGAGCAGCACTACCTCGCCGGCCAGTCCTGCGCCACCATCGGCCGCCAGTTCGGCGTGCATGCCGAGACCGTCCGCCGCTACCTCCACACCACCGGCATTGCCCTGCGTCCCAGACCCGGTGCTGCATGAGCGGCACACAGCAGATGTGTAGCACCAGGCAGAACGCCACCAGCAGACGGCGCGCTCATTGTCAGCAACGACGTCGCTCAGCCAGCCGCAACCCACTCACCCTTCATCCTCCACATACCGAGCCAGCGCACTCACCAGCCGCCGGGCACTCTCTAGGGTGATGCCGAGGCCGTGGGAGCGAGAGTCGTCGCCGATGTAGAGCCAGGTATCGCTGTCGTGTGGGCATTGGTAGCGCACTAGGGTGAGTTCGGTGGCGGTGGGGTGATGGTGGACGGTGCCAGTCTCATCGGTGGTGCGTTCTAGGGGCGATGCAGGGCATGAGGGGCTGGGGTGGCTTCGTGGAGGTGGTCGTCTGTCTCATCCAGTGCAGTAGCGTTGTGGCCGATGCACCAGGTTGGGCAGACGGTGGTTGGTGGTGTCTGTCTCTCGTTGTCTTCTGTCTTTGGCTGCATTGGTCTCCCTTCCTTGCCCTTCAGCATGTAGTAGGGCTGTCAGGGGAGAGTGAGGGTGGGAGGAAGTGGTAGGGGCGGACGGCTAAGGGAGAACGAGGAAATAAGCTGGGCTACACCCGTAACACATTGATGATTCAGATTATTCAAAAGGGGCGGGTCGGACTCAAACCGACCATGCCAACATCTGACGGCCTCACTTGCGAGTTACCCGTCAGCTTTCATACGCTATTGCGTGACGGCGATTCAACGCCGCTTCGCCCCTCAAAATGAAGATTAGCAGACTTGTGGGACAAATACAAACTACCCGCCCCATAAGTCTGCTAACTACTCGCCACTAGTGCTCCGTTATCCTCTTCGTCTTATGGTCGGTGGAATGATCCTTTTTCGTCCCCGGATTATCCCACGATCGATGCCAGCCTTCACCGTATACAGTGACATGTTCGTCAGCACCTATAGTACCGTAGGCATTCTTGTTTCCATTAATCGACATCCCGGTCGGCGACTTCCCATTGCTGCCGCGCTGGTAGATTGTTCCCTCCACAGGCTTGTCCGCCATCTGCCCACCCTCTCTGCTAGCCGCTTCGACGATCTTCATATTCTGAAGATAAAATTATTCTACTCTCCACCAACACAAAGTAAATTAACCCAGCAAACTGTAATAAAATCGTTACACACGGCCGAAATAGTCCCACATCGGCAGACCACTCAACAGCGTAAATCCCTACAAAGCTTAATAGCAGTACCACAAATGAGAGCAAGAAGTATAGCCACACCGTAAGGTCGCGGTTCACGCTAACATCAGCACACTACTCACCTTCCACAATTCTAATCCACTCCGTTGTGCCATCAGTAGTATTGTGTACAGCGATCACCTTCCCGCTCCGACTCCCTGGATATATATCTACGCGACACGTTGACCCATTTGCAAACGTGTGAGTGAGGGTGAAGCCGTTTTTCAACTGCTCGCGAGTAACCGCGTACGCCTTCGAGATCGTATACTTTCCTATCTTCGATCTACTGCGATAGCGGCGCTCTATCCTCGGATCTTTAATCCCGTGCCCTTCAAGCAACTTCCCAAGGAGCTTCCGGCAGCCGCCACCCTTCTTTCCTGTGACCAGGTAGTTGTCTGTCGATAGATAACTGCGATAGTAGTACGACCCATTTTTTGTCAGATAGCCATTATTCTCGTCTTCGTATCTCACACGGCGATCAAGCAAAAGCAGTAGATTTTCGCTCATCGGCGCCCACCCGCCTTCAACTTCATACCTTTGTCTGCTGTATCCCAACCAGATCTGGAAGCTGGAGTAATGAAAGCAGGCAAGTTCGCCAGTGTCAAGCAAGCAATACAGCGAGTATTCGTATATTTGGCGAGACTTCTTCGACATATTCCCAGAGCAAGGATTCCTCAGTTTTTCATTTGTCGTATCTCCAGTCTCAGTTTTACAAATAACCCAGTACCCAATATGCTCCCTCGCGTAACGCTTTTCCGGAGTATCGTTCGGTTCCGCCGCGAAGAGGTTGCGGAAGAACTTTGCGACCTTGCCGGAGCCATCGTTTGCCTCCGCTATTCTCTTATCCACCTCGCCTTGCTTCTCGTCCGTGTATCCCATAGGAGAGAGATATGATGATCGACGAGCAGCTTCGCCGCTTTCTGCGCGTACGACGTCACCCACGCCATGTCGAGGGTGGATGCCTCGTAGTCTTTGGCTACCTGTTCCCAATCTACCTTTGCCATGATCTACTCCACATCAATACGGATCAGTTCAACTTTGCCGCTTACACCGTCGTAGGCCGGGATAACTTTACCTGGCTTGGTGCATGGTGGAATCCGGACACTCGCCGATCGACCGTCTTCGAATGTGTGCTCAATTCGGCAGCCGTGACGCAACTGCTCGGCAGTCAACACGTATCGTCGCGATTCCTCATTACTGCTACGTACCCAAGCGCTTCGCACTGCCACCGATTTTCTCGCGCGGGCCAGCAGCTGGTTGAAGTACTTCTTGCAACCGCCACCTTTTTCCGCGACAATCAGGTCGTTGTTAGCCGAGAGACTTTCCCACTCGCTGTGCCAATACTCGCCTGTCGCCTTATCGTATGGCTTATCTATTTCACGATGTCGCACTTCGTGGTCAAGCAGTAGAATTTCCTCCTCACTCATCCACTCCCATCTACCTGATGCGGTGGCATCAAAAACGATGTCTAAGTCCCGTCGCCGATGTTCACGAGCATCGAAGTACCGGAGGGATCCATCAGCAAGCAGCACGTACCTGGTCACGAAGTTGGCGTCAAGCGATTCAAGACGTATTTTGTCGAGCCAGTCAATGTAATGGCGCCGCTGCCCTATGGTATGGGCCTTTATCTCGACAAGCGTCCAGTACCCAATATGAGGAAGTTCGTCTGTCTTCGGCAGTATGTCATACGGCAGGCCAAACATCTTTCGGAGGAGATTTGGTTTAACCTTCGTCCGAGCGCTTTCATTGTACTCGAGGCGATCAAATTCTGCTTGCCGTTTCTCTACCTCACGCTGCGTCTCATCCACATAGCCGCTGTACGGAATATGGTGCTGCTTCAGGACAGACGCCACGCTGCAGGCGATGTCTTGGAGGGTGGGTAGATCGAGGGTGGATGAGTCGTAGTCGATACTACCCGGAGAATGATCATGTGTTAGGCATACTATCCGCCTCAGGTCTCGAGACGTGGTTTTGTATAGTTGGCATTGAGTTAGGGGAAGTGCATGTTACAGAATAAATATCTTCCGTTAGGCTACAGTGCACTGGAACTGTCACCCACACACTGTCAAGTTCACTGGAATTAAAAGTAGTCCACTACCCGAAATACCAGAACATCTCCGCTAAACTGTGAAGTGCGTTTCTAATTTCCTTCCAACTAGAACATTGCATAAATTCAATCGCCACAATAACGAACGCTGCACATACAGGAATAAGTATCATTGCGACAAAATACGCTGGCATGGAGGGTGAAGATACACATAGTCTTATCGCTGCATATCCCAGCAGTAGTGCGAGCACAATAAGCAGCAAGCCGATAATTCTACTTATATACTTCATGTTATCTCTATAATCGCATGTCGTTGAAGCCGTGTCAATGACTTCAACGACATGCGTAGCAACGGACGAAGTTACTTCTTTCCGCTGGTTCCAGTGCGTCCTTTATCGCGAGTGGCGCTGTTGAGCTCCCTGGTTTGGCGCGATGCTTGTTGTTGCTCCTCATATTTTTCGAACTTTTTGTGCACTTCCGTCGGTTGAGATACTGCAGTGATCGCTACGGCGCCTGCATATACTACCGCTTTTGCGAGTTTTTTGTTTACCATGACGTTTCCCTTCAGGTGTCGGATCGATTCTGTCTTTAGGCTATGCAGACATAATATGTGAGATCTTCATGTTGTCGGCGGAGCATTTTTTCGCAATGACCTCTCCTTTCATTTTGTAGGGTGATGGAAGCCGTTACGCTCCCTCCTCTTTCAATCTTGGATCTGCTTCTCGCAATAACAGCACCAAATTGTCAGTCAGCTTCAGGCTGGCTCCACGCTTAACGTCGAACTGCAAACCATACTTTTTCGATAATGCACGCAAGATTAAGTCTCGTAGCGACTCCCAGATAGGATTGATAGTGATGACGCATTCCTTGTCGTATTCGTGGACCGTGACAAGAATCAGACCTTTCCCGCGAATGCCCATAATGCGCGAGATGAAGATTGCCCACTCATCCTCTGCGTGTGGCGCAGGCGTGAGATGTCGCTGTCGAAACGACGCGCCAATGAGTTTTTCGACAGCATTCGTTGATAATATGGTACTACGCAATACCACAAGCGGCCCTTCAGCCATGTCACACTTCCTGTTGCTTGAGAAGAGGTACTGAAACTGTTGTTGCTATTCAGGCCTGCGATTGGTGGAAAGCAAAGGGCTGCTTTGCTCCTCGCAGTTAAAAAATTAGTACGTTCGATTGAGAGGCGCAATATTCTACAACCGAGAACACGCAACTCTAATGTTGTGGACAACTGACAATGTTCCTTCACTTGTATAAGTTCTTAGACTGTCGACGTCTTGACATCCATTCAATATAGGAGTAAGACGCTTCGACACATATGTCATTAAAGCGCTAGCTCTTACTTTGTATAGACATATGTTTGAGGATCGTGGTTGGTGCCCCTGTCTAGTCGGGTAGCCCATGACTCATCCTTTTCAGACGTCTCGCCGGACGGTTCGCTCGACGCATCGCTGCACTCAAATACTCCCACTTTCCCGCACAATCTAGCGGTTTGGAGCTGCTTTGCGGCGGCGACTGACAGCCCCTGCTGGACTCCCTCCTCCACTACCCACGCCGCCAGAGGTGGCCACTGTCCTCCGAGTTGCTTCGCCTCTGCTCAGGCTGGTAGTAGAACCGGCTGGGGCGTCAGTGCTACGCCACCTGCCTGGCGAACTTCGCAGCCCGCGCTGCCTCCTCTCCTATCTGTGGTTGGCTCTATCTCGCCCAACTTCGCACTGGACTTCTCGGGCATTCTGAGCGTCAATGGAAAGAGACAGTCGGTCATGATGGCTGGTATGTCCAGACAAACGGATAAGCGAAAGGAGGATATGTGTATGACAGCAGGAACAACACAACCAGGCGTGGTGCAAGGCGGCGCGGCGACGGCTGGAGTGGATCCCTTCACCGCCATGGCCGCGCAATTGACACCGAAGCGCGCCGTCTCCTACATCCGCGTCTCCACCCGGGAGCAGGCCCAGCGTGGTGGGTCGGAGGAGGGCTTCTCCCTGCCGGCTCAGCGTGAAGCCAACAAGCGCAAGGCCCAGTCGATGGGTGCGCTAGTGGTCAAGGAGTTCGCCGACCGCGGTGAGTCCGCCAGGTCTGCCAACCGCCCTGAGCTACAGAAGATGCTGGCCTACCTCAAAGAAGATGGCGGGATCGACTACGTCATCGTCCACAAGCTCGACCGTCTCGCGAGAAACCGGGCGGACGATGTGGAGATAAACCGGGCCTTTGAAGAGGCCGGTGTCCGCCTCGTCTCCACCAGTGAGAACATCGACCAGACGCCTGGCGGCATGCTGCTGCACGGCATCATGAGCAGCATCGCTGAGTTCTACAGCCGCAACCTGGCCAATGAGGTCATCAAGGGGATGGGTGAGAAGGCGAGGAACGGCGGGACGCTAGGGAAGGCGCCGCTCGGCTACCTCAACGTCCGCGCCAGGGATGAGAACGGGAGAGAGATCCGCACCATCGCTCTGGATGAGGAGCGCGCACCGCTGGTGCGGCTGGCGTTTACGGAGTATGCGACGGGGAATTGGACGGCGCGGCAGCTGGCCGACCATCTCAACAATCGCGGCCTCACCATCCCGCCAACTACCCGCAAACCGACCAACCCTGTCTCGGTCAGACTCTTGCAGACGCTGCTGCGTAACCCCTACTACAAGGGCGTTATCTCCTTCCAGGGCATCGAGTACGCCGGGGCGCACGAGCCCCTTGTGGACGCCGCCACCTGGCAGACGGTGCAAGACATCCTGACCGCTCATACCAACGGCGAGCGGCAGCGTACGCACAATCATCACCTCAAGAGCACCATCGTCTGCGGCCTGTGTGGTGCCCGCCTGCTGGTGCAGCACGCCACCTCGCGCGCCAGCGGTACCTACCACTACTTCGTCTGCGCCCGCCGCCATCGGGTACACGACTGCACCTTCAAGGCGGTGCTCATCGACGAGGTGGAAGCCCGCGTGGCCGAGCTCTACCAGCAGATACGGCTCAGTAGCGATGACCGCCGCGAGATCGAGCGCTACCTGCGCGCGGAGTTCGCACACATCCAGGCCAACCGCCAGCAAGACATCCAGCGCCTGACCACACGGCAGCAACAGCTAGAAGACCGGCGCCACAAGCTGCTCGAAGCCCACTACGCCGGAGCTATCCCCCTTGACCTGCTCAAGAAGGAACAAGAGCAACTGACCAACGGCATCCTTGCCATCCAACGCGAACTGGACGGCTACACAGCCGACGCCGCCCTGGTAGAGCAGCACCTCATCCAGGCGCTCGACCTCCTGGAGGACTGCTCGCGACTGTATGTGGCAGCGCCCGCTCATCTGAAGAAGCAGCTCAACCAAGTGTTCTTCGAGCGCATCCTCGTCAATCCGGCAGTGGATGAAGATGGCCGCCCCATCATCCCACCACCGGCGCTGCAGACGAGTCTGAAGGCGGGGCGACGAGGTGGAACCAGTGGGCAGACGGCCGCCACGCAGAGTGGGGAGAAGACAGCGGAGAGCGCGACCTCTTCTCGCGATGAGAGTGCTGGGGATCAGTCGGCCGGCTCAGCATCTCATGGTGGCCATGGTGAAGCGCAGCCAGACTCGATGCATACGGTGCGCTGCAACACCATCTCCAACATCGATCCCGCCAGCCACACCGCCGTCACCGGTGAGCTGGCCCCACCCTTCGACCAACTCTGCAGCCGACAGCTACAGCGAGCGGCACAGCAAGCGGCGATGGGCGCAGTACCCGGCCAGACGGCAGACTGCGAAGTGCCCACAACAAGAACGCCCGTCCACAATGTGGACGGGCGTCGTCGATACAATTCAGGTAGTGATTTGGCCCCTATGTTACTCAGGCCAAGGGTTCGTATACGGAGCTTGTGGTGGACCCGGCCGGACTCGAACCGACGACCGACGCGGTGTAAACGCGTTGCTCTACCAACTGAGCTACAGGTCCAGGTGCAGTGGCGGCCGGGAGCACGTTGCCCGAGTTCCCAGTGCCTGCACACAAAACTGACGGCGCGAGCCGCCTCAGCCGGAGACTTTACCGTCTCCGCCGGACGTGCCACCAATCATCTCCGCCACGGAGAGCGGAGAATGTCGCGCGGCCATCGGGGTCGTCTCAGCGCCCTCGGCTGGAGACCCTGATGCCACTCCAGTGCTGCCCCATGGAGGCTGCGGAGGTCGCATGCATGCCTGCCGTCTGGGCGGCCTCCTCCACCTCAGCGGCCGGGACGGCGCCGGTGGTGCGCGCCTTGGGCGTCAGCACCCAGATGAGTCCTGCACCGTCGAGGTTGGCCTGGGCGTCCACGAGGAGATCGGTGAGGTCGTCGACGTCGCCGTCGTCGTCACGCCACCACACGATGGCCGAGTCGGCCACGTCCTCATAGTCCTCATCCACCAGAGTGGTTCCGGTCTCCGCCTCAACGGCCTGCCGCAAGGTCTCGTCGACGTCGTCGTCGTAGCCGAACTCCTGAATGATGAGACCGGAGGCGAAGCCGAAAGCCCCACCCGCTGTACTCGCCACGTCTTTACACCGTCCTTCTGGGCCCAGCCCGTCTACCGCTCGCCCGTTGCTGGGCGATAGGTACTAGCCCACCGCACCGGGCACCAGCCGCGCAAGTGAACACGCACGTCAGGCTACCTTGGACTTTCCTTTGAAGGCTGGTTCCTGCGCGGCCGCGAACTCGAGGCTCCTTCCCCTCTGCCCCAGGCACCGAAATCAACCCACCACCATGTGAGCCACACCATACGTGAGGTAGGACTTTCCTCCCGTTGGGTGCAGCGTTCGCGCCGTTGCAGGTCGTAGATTAGGGCCGTCATCCACAGTGGCCTGACTTCAGGCGCACGCCGACGCCGCTTTCGGCGCCACGGCACGCAATGAGGCTCGGGCCGACCGCACAGACGCGAGGAAAGAGGATTCCGTGAGCCCCACCAGTGACTCCACGCCGCTCATTGACGGCCTCCTGACAAAGGTGACCGACAACGACCCAGAGGAGACCAAGGAGTGGCACGAGTCCCTCGATGCCCTCATCGCGGACAAGGGCGCCAAGCGTGCGCGCTACATCCTGCTGAGCATGCTGGCCCAGGCCCGGCAGAAGAACGTCACGGTCCCCACCGAGACGACGACGCCGTACATCAACACCATCGACGTCGCCAACGAGCCCTACTTCCCCGGTGACGAGAGCGCCGAGCGCACCTACCGGCGCTGGCTGCGCTGGAACGCCGCCGTCATGGTCACCCGCGCCCAGCGCCCCGGGGTCGGGGTCGGCGGACACATCTCCTCCTACGCCTCGACCGCGACCCTCTACGAGGTCGGCTTCAACCACTTCTTCCGTGGCAAGGACCACCCCGGCGGCGGCGACCACGTCTTCTTCCAGGGCCACGCCTCACCGGGAAACTACGCCCGCGCCTTCATCGAGGGCCGTCTCACCGAGGCCGACCTGGACGGCTTCCGCCAGGAGGAGTCGCGCCCGGCCGGTGGCCGCGGCCTGCCCTCCTACCCCCACCCGCGCCGCATGGAGGACTTCTGGGAGTACCCCACCGTCTCCATGGGTCTTGGCCCGTCCGAGGCGATCTACCAGGCCTGGTTCGACAAGTACCTCCAGGGCGCCGGCATCAAGGACACCTCTCAGCAGCACACCTGGGCCTTCCTGGGTGACGGCGAGATGGACGAGCCCGAGTCGCGCGGCATGCTGCAGCTGGCCGCCAACCAGCAGCTGGACAACCTCACCTTCGTCATCAACTGCAACCTCCAGCGCCTCGACGGCCCGGTGCGCGGAAACGGCAAGATCATCCAGGAGCTCGAGGCCTTCTTCAAGGGCGCGGGCTGGAACGTCATCAAGGTGATCTGGGGCCGTGGCTGGGACCAGCTTCTCGCCGCGGACAAGGACCACGCCCTCGAGCACCTCATGATGGAGACCCTCGACGGCGACTACCAGACCTTCAAGGCCAACGACGGCGCCTACATCCGCGAGCACTTCTTCGGCCGCGACCCGCGCACCGCCGAGCTCGTCAAGGACTGGACCGACGACGAGATCTGGGCCCTGCAGCGCGGCGGCAACGACTACCGCAAGATGTACGCCGCCTACAAGGCGGCCACGGAGCACAAGGGCCAGCCCACCGTCATCCTGGCACACACGGTCAAGGGCTACCTCCTGGGCGGCCACTTCGCCGGCCGTAACGCCACCCACCAGATGAAGAAGCTGACGCTGGACGACCTCAAGGCCCTGCGCGACCGGCTCCACATCCCGATCACCGACGAGCAGCTCGAGGCCAACCCGAAGATGCCGCCGTACTACCGGCCGGCCGCCGACGACCCCTCGCTGCTCTACATGCTGGACCGGCGCCGTCAGCTCGGCGGCTTCATCCCCGAGCGCCGCGATGCCGGTGTCGAGCTCGAGCTGCCCGGTGACAAGACCTACGACATCCTCAAGGGCGGCTCGGGCAAGCAGGAGGTCGCCTCCACGATGGCCTTCGTGCGCCTGCTCAAGGAGCTCATCAAGGACAAGGGCATCGGACGGCGCATCGTCCCAATCGTTCCGGACGAGTCGCGCACCTTCGGGCTGGAGTCACTCTTCCCCACCAAGAAGATCTTCAACACCCAGGGTCAGAACTACACGCCGGTCGACGCCGACATGATGCTGTCCTACCGGGAGTCCGCCTCCGGTCAGCTCATGCACACGGGCATCAACGAGGCCGGTTCGGTCTCCCTGTTCCAGGTGGCCGGAACGAGCTACGCCACCCACGGCGAGCCCATGATCCCGGTCTACATCTTCTACTCGATGTTCGGCTTCCAGCGCACCGGCGACCAGTTCTGGGCCGCCGGCGACCAGCTGACCCGCGGCTTCATCATCGGGGCCACCGCCGGGCGCACCACCCTGACCGGTGAGGGCACCCAGCACATGGACGGCCACTCCCCCATGATCGCGGCCACCAATGACGCAGTCGTCAGCTACGACCCGGCCTACGCCTACGAGATCCGGCACATCGTGCGTGACGCCCTGGAGCGCTGGTACGGCCCGGACTCGGGTCGCAACCGCGACGTCATGTACTACCTGACCGTCTACAACGAGCCGATCCACCAGCCCGCTGAGCCCGACGGCGTCGACGTCGAGGGAATCCTGCGCGGTATTCACCGCATCAGCACGGCTCCTGACGGCGAGGGTCCCGAGGTCCAGCTCCTGGCCTCCGGCGTCGGAGTGCCCTGGATCGAGGAGGCTCGCCGCATCCTGGCCGAGGACTGGGGCGTGCGCGCCGCCACCTGGTCCGTCACCAGCTGGAACGAGCTGCGGCGCCAGGCCCTGGAGGTGGAGAAGGCCAACTTCCTGGCCCCCGACGGCGAGCGGCAGTCCCCTACCTGACGCAGAAGCTCTCCGAGGCCACTGGCCCCTTCATCGCCACCAGCGACTACGACCACCTGGTCCCCGACCAGATCCGCGCCTGGGTGCCCGGCGACTACTACACGCTGGGCGCCGACGGCTTCGGATTCTCCGACACCCGGGCCGCCGCCAGGCGCCACTACCTCATTGACGCCCAGTCGGTGGTGGTGCGCGCCCTCCAGGCTCTGGTGGAGCAGGGACGCCTCGACCGCTCCGTCCTGGCCCAGGCCGTTGCCCGCTATGACTTGACCAACGTCAACGCAGGCACCTCCGGCTCCCAGGGAGGGGAGTCCTGATCCGCCCCGTGCGGCTATAGTTGGACGCACTGACCAATTGTGGTGCCGGTGGAGCACGGTCTTCCGTGTTCCACCGGCACCACCATGTCTGCCGAATGAGGTCCCCCTTGTCCCGCTCCCAGCTCCTGCGCTCCACCGCCTTCATGGCCGCGTGCCTACTGACCCTGTCCGGTTGCTCAGTCGGCTGGACCGGCGCCAGGGGGACGTCCTCGGCCCCGCCGGACCAGGCTCAGGACACCGCTCCAGAGGCCGCGGAGGAGCCGACTGGGAAGCTGGAGGACACCAGCCCCATGGATCCGCTGGAGTACGGCAACTGCACGTCCTCCGACATCCAGAACTACGACGACGAGCTCACCGACAACGACGCGGAGGACACCCGCGCCCAGGCGGAGGCCCAGGTCACCAAGGTCATACCGGCCTCCGAGCAGGTCAGTGTCACCGCTAACGAGCTCTCCACCGATCAGGTGGTCAAGGTCTCGGCAGGCGCTCGAGACGTAACAATCACCGCACAAAGTCTCGTGATTGTCATCGAAGGAGAGATCGAGTCACTGACCATCAACGGCTTCGACAACACGGTCTGGGTCGGCGCTTCCAATAAAGTCACGTTCGGCGCGAACGACGGTGACAGCCAGAATTACGTCTTCTGGCACTCCAGGCCTCCGCAGGCGAAGGTGGATCCGCAAGGCCTCAACATCATCGGCAAGGACGTTCACGCCCCGGTCATCCGCTCCTGCCGTTCCTTCTCATGATGCCCTGCGGGATAGCGCCGGAATCGGCCTTCCGAGGTCGGCGAGGCAGTGCAACAAGCCGCTGACCGCCCGCAGGCCTTCGGAAGGCCGATTCCTCTTACTCCTCCGAGTCAGACGCCGTGGACACAACCGGCGGAGTTGACGGATCGGATCCTGTGTAGACGTTCAAGTCGCGGAAATGGGGGCGCAGAAGGTTCTCAGGGCTGAGAATCTCATCAAGAACAGACTCCTCGAGCAGCCCCATCTCCAGAACCACCTCTCGCACGCTGCGTCCTGAACGGGCGCACTCACGGCCCACCAGGTCACCGTTGTGATGACCGATCACCGGGTTGAGGTAGGTAACGATTCCAATCGAGTCCAGCACATTGCGGCGACATACCTCCACGTTGGCCTCGATCCCCACGACACACAGCTCCCGCAGGGTCGACATCCCGCGGGTGAGCAGATTGATCGACTCGAAAATCGCCTGGGCGATCACCGGTTCCATGACGTTGAGCTGAAGCTGTCCCGCCTCAGCGGCGAAGGTCAGCGCCACATCGTTTCCCATGACCTTGAAGCAGACCTGGTTCACCACCTCGGGGATCACCGGATTGACCTTGGCCGGCATGATGGAGGATCCGGCCTGGCGTTCAGGCAACCTGATCTCCCCCAGCCCCGCGCGAGGTCCGGAGGACAGCAGGCGCAGGTCGTTGCAGATCTTGGACAGCTTCACCGCCAGACGCTTGATCGCCGCGTGCATCGAGACGTAGGCACCCGTGTCACTCGTGGCTTCCAGCAGGTCATGCGCTCCTCGAATGTCCAGACCGGTGATCTCCCGCAGACGCCCGACAACAGTGCTCTGATAGTCCGGAGGCGTGTTGAGCCCCGTGCCGATCGCCGTGGCCCCGAGGTTCACCTCCAGAAGCAGGGCGGCATTGTTGTGAAGCCGGCTAACCTCCTCCTCCAGCAGAACGGCAAAGGCCTCGAACTCCTGCCCCAGGCTCATCGGAACGGCATCCTGAAGCTGAGTACGCCCCATCTTCAGAACATGGACGAGCTCGGTTCCCTTGGCTCGCATCGCCGCGATGAGTCGCTCGAGCTCCTCGATGAGCGAACCGACGAGGGCGAACAGTCCCAAACGGAATCCGGTCGGGTAAGCGTCGTTCGTCGACTGGGACTTGTTGACATGATCGTTGGGATTGATGATGTCATAACGGCCCTTGGCGTATCCCAGGTACTCCAGCGCGAGGTTGGCGATCACCTCGTTGGTATTCATGTTGACGCTGGTCCCAGCACCCCCCTGGAACTGGTCGACCGGGAACTGATCGAGGCAACGCTCAGCAACCAGCACCTGGTCACACGCCCACACAATCGCACCAGCGACCTCCGGGTCAAGAGCCCCAAGATCACTGTTCGCTAACGCTGACGCCTTCTTCACCTGCACCATGCCGCGAACAAAGGCCTCTTCGTCGCCAACCACTGATCCAGAGATCTGGAAGTTCTCCATCGCACGTAGCGTGTGGATTCCCCAATAGGCTTCTAATGGAACTTCCCGTACACCAAGAAGATCTTCCTCTGTGCGGGTTGCCTTCGTCATCCTGAGCCTCCGAGTTGTCTAGCTAGGCACCTGCTTGCGCACATCCATGCTGACATACGACGCGCACGTTCAGGTCATTGCAGATTCACATACCATGGCTTCCACAATGGTTACGCTATTGTAACCTGACTAATCCGCTCCGCCTCGACGACACACCACCCTCAGTTATCCCCGTATTTTTCAAGACAAACTCGTGTCGGATCACACGCCGCGCCAATCGAGAACCCTACTGTCCTCAGGATATTCCAGTCGGTAGCATCCACAGCATGGATGAGTTGAGCGCTCCGGGAGTGTCTGCACTGCGACAGGCGCAGGACACAATTATTGAACACTCACTGGACCGTATCAGTTCGGCCCACGATTTCTACCGCACCCTGCCGGAAGGATCGCGCGACCAGATCGCGGCGGTGGCCCGCCTGGGCGTCACCATGTTCGTCGACTCGGCGGAGAACCCCTCGACACCGCTGACCCCCTCGCAGATCTTCTCCGTGGCGCCTGCGGCCCTGACCGGCGTCATCACGCTGGAGCAGACCCTGGCTCTGGTGCGCACTGTCCTCGACGTCGTTGTTGACGAGGCGCCTCGAGCCGTACCCGAGGAGGACCATGACACCGTCCGCATCCTCGTCCTGACCTTCGGACGTGACGTCGGCTTCGCCGCGGCCGAGGTGTACGCCCGGGCAGCTGAGGCCCGCGGCGCCTGGGACGCACGGTTGGAGTCCGTAGCGGTCGACGCGATGCTTCATGACGCCCCCGAGGACGCCGCGACCCGGGCCGGAACCGCCGGCTGGAACGGGACCGGGCCGGTGGCGGCGATCGCCGCCAAGACCACTCTGGACGCGCTCGGCGTCTCCAGGCTGCGCCACGAGTGCCGCAACCTGGCCAGCGACTGTCTGGTATCCGTACGCGGCGACTCCGTCCTCATCGTCCTGGGCGACAGTCAGGCGGCTCACGCCGGGACGTCCAAGCACTCCGGCCGGGAGGCCACCCCTGAGCAGCTGGTGGACCAGGCGGCCATGCAGGTGGCCGGCGGCCTGGGTGGGTCAGCCGTCGTCGGCCCGGTGGTTCCAGGGATCTCGCACGCGGGTCGTTCACTGCGCTCGGCCCCTGGCCGGGCTGCGCGCGCTGCCCGGCTGGGCCGAGGCTCCCAACCCGGTCCACGCCGACGATCTCCTTCCCGAGCGCCTTCTGGCCGGCGATGAGCTCGCCTGCGAGCAGATCCTCAACCTGGTGCACGCCCCCTGCACGAGATGGGCGACCCTTCGAGAGCACGGTGGCCACCTATCTGGCCCTGGGCGGCAGCCTGGAGGCCACTGCTCGGAACCTGTTCGTGCACGCCAACACGGTGCGATACCGCCTGGGCCGGGTCAGCGAACAGGTCGGCTGGGACGCGACGAACGCCCGTGACGGCCTCATGCTGCACATGGCAATCATCGTGGGCCGACTCGCTGTCAGCCGAGAGGCCTGACGCGCCGCGCCCTAATACGCACCCGCGTCCACTCCTTCACGACCGGACCCGTCCGTCACCCTCGGACAGGTCCGGTCGTGGCGCTATGACCGTGCCCCGGCCGCAAGCCGGCCCCTGTGACGCACCGATGCAGGAGCACCTCTTCCCATCTGGGACAATGGTCTGACCTGCGGCGCAGCCGCCGGCGAAGCACAACCATCATCGAGTCACAGCGCCGTCACGGAACCTGAATGCTCCGGCACGGCACCAGAAGGAGCCACCATGGCTGAGCAGAGCAAGGACGACGTCCTGTCCGTCATCACCCAGATCGTCAGCGAGGAGTCCGGCGTCGCCGCCAAGGACATCACCCGCGAGACCGCCTTCGCCCAGGACCTCGACGTCGACTCGCTGGGTCTGCTGACCATCGCCACCCAGGTCGAGGAGCGTTTCGGCGTAACCCTGGACGACTCCCTCATCCCGACCCTGCCCACCGTTGGAGCGCTGGTCGACCTGGTGACCTCCAAGAAGGCCTGACGACAGACATGAGCCCGGAAGCCGAGTGCCGCCCGGATGACGTCGTCGTCACCGGACTGGGGGCCATCAATCCTCTGGGCGCAGACGTCGAGTCCACCTGGAGCGCCCTGCACGAGGGGACCTGCGCGGTTCGCACCCTCGAGCACGAGTGGGTCGAGAGCCATGACCTGCCCGTGCGGATCGGAGCCCCCTGGCGCTCGATCCTGCCGAGATGCTTCCACCCCGCCAGCTGCGCCGTCTCGACCGCGCCAGTCAGTGTGCGCTGCTGGCCGCTCGCCAGGCCTGGGAGCAGGCGGGGGCCCCGCAGGTCGCCTCCCAGCGTCTGGCGGTGTCCGTCTCCCCGGGCATGGGGCCGGTCCTGTCGGTCATGGAGGCGTGGGACACCCTGAGGGAGAAGGGGCCCCGGCGGGTTCTGCCGACGGCGGTCCCGGCGCTCATGCCCAATGCCCCGGCGGCCGCTGTCGGGATCGAGCTGGGGGCCCACGGCGGCATCCATGCTCCGGTCTCGGCCTGCGCCTCCGGGGCAGAGGCCATCGCCTACGGTGCGGACCTCATCACGCTGGGACGGGCCGACGTCGTCGTGGCTGGGGGGACGGATGCGGCCCTCCATCCGATGACCGTGGCCGCCTTCGCTGCCATGCGGGCCCTGTCGACGCGCAACGCCGACCCGCAGACCGCCTCACGCCCCTTCGCCCCAGACCGCGACGGCTTCGTCCTGGGTGAGGGCGCCGGGCTCTCCTCGTCCTGGAGCGCGCCGCGCATGCCAAGTCCCGAGGAGCACGGATCCTGGCCGTTCTGGCGGGCTCCGGGGTCACCGCCGACGCCTACGACGTCGCACGCCCGGAGCCATCGGGTGCGGAGCAGGAGCGGGCCCTGCGGCTGGCTCTGGAGCGCGCGGGGCTTGACCCCGGCTGTGTCGGGCACGTCAATGCTCATGCCACCTCGACGCCGGCCGGTGACGTCGTCGAGGCCGGTGTCCTGGCCAGGACGGTGCCGAATGCCGCCATCAGCGCCACGAAGTCCGCCACCGGTCACCTCCTGGGCGGGGCCGGGGGGCTGGAGGCGGTACTGACCGTCATGGCGCTGCAGGAGCGCTGGGCCCCGCCCACGCTGCTGCCGGCCGGAGTGGATCCAGAGCTGGCCCAGCTCGGGCTGGACGTTGTTGGACCGCAGGGCCGGGACCTGCCCCAGCTGACGACGGCGGCCAGCACCTCCTTCGGCTTCGGAGGACACAACGTCGCCCTGGTCTTCGCCCGCCAGTAGCCGTACTCGGGCGGGAGCCGCCATGAGACCTCGCCTGTGACCCACGGCGCTGGACCCGGCCGGTGCGGTCAGGCACAAATAGCCGTGCATGCCGCGTACGTCATGACATGAGCCCGGTTGAGGGTCGAGACCGTTGGGGAAGGCGAATCTCGAAACCAACCAGGAGGCGATACTCATGATCGGTGCCTACACCCGCGGTGTACTTTTCGTGCACTCAGCACCTCGGGCGCTCTGCCCCCACATCGAGTGGGCAGCGGCCGAGGTGCTCGGTTCGCGTGTCCACCTCGACTGGACCGAGCAGCCTGCGGCCCAGGGCATGATGAGGGCCGAGACCAGCTGGGTGGGGCCCGCTGGAACAGGAGCCAGCCTTGCCTCCGCCCTGCGCGGCTGGGCGAACCTGCGCTATGAGGTGACCGAGGAGGCGAGTGTCGGCACCGACGGCGGCCGCTGGTCCCACACCCCGGACCTGGGCATCTTCCACGCCCAGACGGATGTTCACGGCAACGTCGTCGTCCCCGAGGACCGGATCCGTGCCGCGCTCGTCTACGCGGCTGATCCTGACCGGATGCGCCGCGAGCTCGACCTGGCTCTGGGCCAGGCCTGGGATGACGAGCTCGAGCCCTTCCGCTACGCCGGAGCCGGCGCGCCCGTGCGCTGGCTGCACCGCGTCGGCTAGGAACGCCGAGCACAGGACGCCTCATCGCCTGCTGAAAGCCGGGTGGGGCAACAGGTCTCGCAACCTGTTGCGCCACCCGGTTTGCGTCCTGGGGACGTTACAGTCCCTGCGCTCGCAGCTCCTTCATCGCCTTGGCCCGGTTCTTGCGGTCGAGACGGTCGAGGTAGAGGTGGCCCTCCAGGTGGTCGCACTCGTGCTGGATGCAACGAGCCATGAGCTCCTCCCCCTCGACGACGACCTCCTTGCCGTCCAGGTCCACTCCCTCAGCACGGGCGTACCAGGCCCGCTCCGTGGGGAACCACAGACCCGGCACTGACAGGCAGCCCTCGTCCCCGTCCTGGTACTCGTCCTTGGAGACCTCGACGATCTTGGGGTTGAGGATGTAGCCGATCTCGCCGTCGATGTTCCAGGAGAAGGCGCGCAGACCGATCCCGATCTGATTGGCGGCCAGGCCGGCCCGCCGTCCTCATCGACCGTCTCGAGCAGGTCCTCAACCAGGGCCTTGACGGAGTCGTCGATGTCAGTGATCCAGTCGCACTCGGTGCGCAGGATCGGGTCGCCGATGATGCGGATGTCGCGGTATGCCATGGCGGCATCCTCCCATGACCGCAGCGACGCGGTCATGTTCGACCCATCTCGTGATCTGCTGCTCGCACAGCGCACCGGCACCATCGAGAACAGGCCACCTGGCCCCAGGGCCGAGTACGTGAAAAGGAAGAGTCCCCGGCCTGATTGACCGAGGAC
>BNJV01002735.1_pt1 | contig 53990 bp, 80 predicted proteins | sample 8540591 | NCBI WGS metagenome assembly BNJV01 (sample SAMD00202457, study PRJDB9452) | human saliva metagenome | host: Homo sapiens | reverse complement strand
ATTTCTTCAATGTCTCCCTTACAGCTCCCTTTACCTGCTATAAGTTCAACAAAAATAATTTCTCGGAAAGTTCTCCAAGACCTACTTCATATAAGTTTACTCCAAATATAGAAGCATCGCTAAAGAGCTTTTCCAGTCTTGAATGTACATCAGTATCACCGATCTTAATATCTTCTACCATAGGAACTACCTTATCAAGTAAAGGATCCGGACTGAGCTCAAATTTATTTAAATTGTCATCGATACCCATCAGATATCTTGCCCAACCTGCAAATACAAAGTGGTATAAGCTTAAGGTCTGATACCTTTAAACTTTCACTCTTCTCATATGCCCTTATCGTCTCACCAAATCTTATTGCAAGCTTTTGTGATGTATCACAGGCAATTCTTTGCGGTGTATCAGGCATAAACGGATTTGGAAGTCTTACCTCTACTACTGTATCTATGAAATCTTTAGGATTTATAATTCCCGGATCTGTAACTACAGGAAGTCCCTCTTTGTATCCGATAGTCTGAATAAGTTTTGTGAGCTCTGTATCTTTCATCTCGTCACTGATTTTTTCATATCCTAAGAGACATCCATATATTGCAAGAGTTGTATGTAAAGGATTAAGGCATGTACATACCTTCATTCTCTCTACCATATCTACAACTTCACGCTTTGTAAACATTACTCCACCATCTTCAAGCTTAGGTCTGCCGTTCGGGAAATTGTCCTCAATTACAAGGTATTCAGCCTCTTCTGCATTTACAAACGGTGCCACAAATGTATTCTTGCTTGTCTTAACAAAACCAACATCCTCTATACCGTCTTTAACAAGCATATTCATTACGGAGTCAGCCGGTCTCGGTGTTATTTTATCAATCATAGACCATGGGAAACTTACCTTTTTGGAATCTTCTACATATGATAAAAATCCTTTGTCACAGACATTGTTATCAGACCAATTCTTTGCAAATGCTGTTACGGCGCCTTTAAGCTTATCACCGTTATGTGAGCAGTTATCCATACTTACCATGGCAACCGGAAGTGCACCTGCCTTAAATCTCTCATAGAGCATAGCACATACCTTACCCATATAGCTGTTTGCTTTTTCAGGTCCTACTTTAAAATCAGCCTCAATACCTGCAGGAGTATTGCCGTTTCCATCCACTACAGCGTATCCCTTTTCAGTAATTGTAAAACTTACCATTTGAAGCGAAGGTTTTCTGAAAAGCTCCTTTAATGTTTCATAATCCGCATTTTCAGGATCTACTCTCAAAGACTCTACAACTGAGCCTACAATATTTCTTTTCTCAACCGTTCCGTCACAGCAGAGCTTTCATATATATTGTAAGATTGTCAAATGACTTGAATGCCTTATCTATTATTTCATAATCAAAACCTTCTGCAACAACAAGACCTATATCTGTTTTCTTTTCATTTAAAAGATTGTTTAAAACATTTGCCTGGAATGCTCTGAAAAATATTCCCGGCACCGAAATGTATCCAGTTCGGATTTGCAAGTGTATTATTTTTTTCACCTGCTCTCTGTCATACTTTGGTAGAGAGTATCCAAGTTTTTCCCATGCTGCTGCATTTTTCTAAAAATACTTATTTGATTAAGTTTCATTATTCTTCTCCTCATTTTTGACCTAAAAAGCTTAAAAAAACTATATTTATAAGCCACAACTTCGACCATAAAATATATTACAATTTACGTTGTAAGACATTCGATATTTTATCATCTTTTTCCATATAAAAAGCAAGGCTGAACCGTTACAAAAACTTCACTTTTATAACACGGTTCAGCCTACAAAATCAATGGTTTTTAATATTTAATTGTTTATATACTCAAGAACTTCTTCTATACTCTTCTTACCGAAGAAAACTTTATCTTCATTCATTACCAAACACGGCACACTCATTACATGATACTTTTCTCTGAGATCTCCGAAATGATTTATATCATAAACTTGCGCATCAATATTCGTATTTAACGAAGCAATTCTTTGTACCGCTACAACAAGATCCGGACACATTGTACAGCTGAGTGATACTAAGATTTTAAACGATACTTTATCCTTTATATTAAGTATCTTCTCTCTTATATCATCACTTAATCCCTGTCCCGGACCTGATACATTGTATATTCCAAGAATAAATGAAGTAAATTCATGTCCTCCCGGAACACCGTGGAATGCCAGACCGCTGTATTCTCCGTCTCTATGTATTTCTACAACAGGCGCCTTTGCTTCATCTTTTACCTCTTCAACAGAAATCTTGTCTGTAAGTTTACCAAGCTCTGTCATATATGAAAGAAGTTCTTTTGATACATCATCATCCTTCACATATACCTTAAGTAAAATATCATTTTCCATCTTACCGAATACAGTATTTAACTGTGCCAGCATATCAGATGAGAATAATCCTTCTTCCTTGACTTCTTCCTTAGGTAAACTTCCCTTTCCTGCACCTGATTGCCTTATCGGAACTACAGGCTTGATACCTGTCTTTTTATGCATTACAGAGATATACTTTTCAAGTTCTGTTGCTGCAATACCTGCATCTCCTACAGTTGTTACCACCTGTCTGAGAGGCTTTATACAAACATCTCCTGCCGCATACAATCCGTCTATTGCAGTTTTCTTTGAGTTGTCTGTAATTACATATCCTCTTTCATCAAGTATTCCGAAGTCCTTTACCAAAGAAGTTGCCGGCTCATATCCTGCAAATACGAATACACCGAAACCTTCCTTATCTTCAAATACTTCTTCTTTACCTGTTTCATTGTTCTTATAAACAATTCTCTCAAGAACGTCTCCACCCTCTACTTTAACCACTTCAGTATGTGTAAGTACGGTTATGTTCTCGTTATCATAGGCATGCTGCGCAGTAGTCTTTGCGCAAGTAAAGTCAGGTTCTCTTATAAGAATGGTTACATGCTTTGCATACTTGGTCAAAAATACACTTTCTTCCGCTGCAGCAAATCCACCACCAACAACAAAAACCTCTTTTCCTTTAAAGAATTCTCCATCACATGTCGCACAATATGCAACTCCATGTCCTTTGAATTCAGCCTCACCCTGAAATCCTATCATTCTCGGCGATGCACCTGTTGCAAGTATTACTCCGAAACACTCAATATCTCCCTTTGATGTATGTACCTTTTTGATATCACCGTCCATATCAATGGAGTCAACTGTAGCAAGTAAGAATTCGGCACCGAAGTTTTCCGCCTGCTTTTCTCATCTGCTCGCCTAACTTTGCTCCTGAGATATGCTCTATTCCCGGATAATTTACAACTTCAGCGGTCAGACTGATCTGACCGCCAAATTTCTCTTTTTCTATAACGAGTACACGATAATATGCTCTGGCTAAGTAAATAGCCGCTGTCAGACCTGCAGGACCTCCGCCCACAATGACTGCATCATACATGTTTTTACTCATAATGTCCCCTAATATTATAACTGACCTACAAGATCAAGACTTGGCTTTAATGTCTCAGCACCCGGCTGCCACTTAGCAGGGCAAACCTGATCGCCATGCTCATGAACAAACTGGCAAGCACGAAGCTTTCTTAAAAGCTCTTCTGCGTTTCTTCCTACGCCACCTGCGTTTACTTCATAAGAAACGATCTTTCCGTCAGGATTGATTATGAAAGAACCTCTCTCTGCCAAACCGTTCTCCTCGATATATACTTCAAAAATCTCTTGAAAGCACATGTGTAGGATCTGCAAGCATTGGATACTCGATCTTTGAAATACGCTCTGAATGATCATGCCATGCCTTATGTGTGAAATGTGTATCTGTTGAAACTGAATAAATCTCACATCCTGCCTCGACAAACTCCTTGTAGTTCTTCTGCAAATCCTCCAACTCTGTAGGACATACAAATGTGAAATCTGCAGGATAGAAGAAGAATACACTCCACTTTCCTAAGATATCCTTCTTGGATACTTCAACAAAATCTCCCTTATGAAATCCCTGTACGCTAAACTCTCCAACTTCCTTGTTAATTAATGACATAATTGCCTCCTTATATAAATAAAATATTTTTTTAGTTCTAAATCAGTATAGGAAATATCTTTACTCGAAAAGGTAAATGATAGGTTTTCCTAACCTGTTGTTATTATATTTAACATAAAAATTATTGTATACACAATAGCATTTTTGTAATTTCGGCATTTTAACTAATAATAATTCCTATTATTACCAATTATATACACTAATTTTTTTATATGGAGTTATGAGATTCTATACTCGCTTAAGTTCTGATTCTGAATAAAATTATAGAAGTTTCATTCAAAATAAAAAAAGGGGCGTTGCTCCGGATACCAATGAACTCAATATAGCTTAAATTCTATATATTTATATTATATTCCGAGCAGCAGCCCTCTTATTATTCATTATCTAAAAAAAGGATGCGATTATCTCGCATCCTGCTTAAATATATTCAATTTCAACTAAAGTAAGTCCCTTTGCAGGCATTGTCTGTCCTGCAAGTTTTCTGTTTTTTGCTTTCATTATCTCTGTGATATGACTTGGCGGATAAACTCCCATCCCTACCTTTATCAGAGTACCAGCTATGATTCGAATCATATTATAGAGGAAACCGTCACCTCTTATCACAACAGTAATCATATCTTCATCCTGTAATACTTCCAGAGAAAATATAGTTCTTACCGGTGATGACGCCTGAGATTTTTGTGAGCAAAAGCTTGTAAAATCATGTGTTCCGATAAAGTACCCGCTTGCCTCTCTCATCTTGTCAACATCCAGATTAAAATAGCAAAAATGTGCATAAAGTCTTTCTGTAGGTATGTCAATCTTTCGATTCAAAATCCTATATGTATAAGTCTTTATACAGTCATTCTTTCTCGGATGCCAACCTGCTTCCACCTCGTCTGAATATTGTATTCTGATATCGTCAGGCAATCTTTGATTTATAGCAAATGCAAACTTATCTGCCGCCATTCTTGCATTAGTATCAAATACCGCTACATTTCCATAGGCGTGGACTCCGGAGTCTGTTCTGGAGGCACCTATTATCTCTATTTCTTCACCTGTCAATTTTGAAATAGCATTATTTAATACTTCTTCTATAGTTATTCCGTTGGGCTGCTTTTGCCAGCCACAGTAATTCGTACCGTCATAGGATACTATAAGTCTTATTCTTCTCATTACCCTACTTCCTAAAACACAAAAAAACCAATGCAATACATATAAGCATATATATCAAATAATATAAGTATGCAATTATATCAATCTTCTTATATTTTTAAAGGTTTAAGCTTGGTTCTGCCCTCACCGCCGTGATAACATCTGGCTTCCATCGCCATTGCCAAATCCGTAGCTCTTCTCATTGCTGAAATAAAAAAAGCGGAACAAGAAGCGGTACCATTGCCTTTGCTTTTTGTATTATATTTCCGGACTCAAAAGTCGGCACCTCTTGCCATCTGAGCCTTCATTATTTTTATCTGTTTCCTCTATCAATATGGGAATAAATCTAAGTGCAATTGACATCATCATTGATATCTCATGTACAGGTATCTTTATAACCTTCAAAAATCCAAGACTTTTTTCAAGGCCGTCTGTCAGTGCATTCGGAGTTGTTGTCAATGTCATTATAGATGATCCTACTATCAGGAAAATCAGTCTCAGTCCCATGAATATTGAAATTCTGATACCTTCTTTAGTTATTTTAATTATCCATAGTTTAAATACTACTTCTCCGTCAGTCAAAAACAGATTAAAACTGACACTGATAATCAAAAGTATAAGGACCGCTTTCAGACCCTTTACCATAAATTTCACCGGTACCTTTGAAAGCGAAATAGCAACCACCAAAAAGAGTGTTGCCAAAGCATATCCCGGCCATGAGTTTGCTATAAACAGAGAAATAATAAAAATCATGGTTCCAAAAAGCTTGGTTCTTGGATCAAGTCTATGTATTACAGAATCTATTGGGTAATACTGTCCCAATGTAATATCTCTAAGCATTTTTATCCTTCCTCTTAATATACTCTAATATTGTATCTCTGGCTTCTTCTATTGTAGTAATATCGTCCCCCAGGTCTATACCTTCTTTTTTAAGTCTCTCCACTATATAAGTTATTCCCGGCGCACTAAGTCCTATGCTCTCAAGATATTTATATTTCTTAAAAACCTCCTTAGGTGTTCCGTCTAAAACAAGCTCACCTGCATTCATAACAAGTAATCTGTCAACATACTTTGCTACATCTTCCATACTGTGAGAAACTAAAATGACTGTCATATCCCTTGATTTTTTCAATTCTATAATTTCGTCAAAGAGCTCATCCCTTCCCTTCGGATCAAGTCCGGCTGTAGGCTCATCTAAAATAAGCACTTCCGGATTCATAGCTAAAACTCCGGCTATTGCAACTCTTCTTTTTTGTCCTCCTGAAAGTTCAAAAGGTGATTTTTTATAATAGCTTTCATCAAGACCTACCAGAGCAAGACTTTCCTTTGCCCTTGCTTCCACCACTTCTTCAGAAAGCTTTTGATTTCTTGGTCCGAATTCCACATCTGAGAGTACATCCACCTCAAATAGCTGATGCTCGGGATATTGGAAAACCAAACCCACCTTTTGTCTAAGAAGTTTCATATCATACTTTGCTGTGTATATATTTTCTCCGTTAAAGAAAAGCTCGCCTGAAGTAGCCTTTATCAGTCCGTTCAAGTGCTGTATCAAAGTAGATTTTCCCGAGCCGGTATGTCCGATAACACCCACAAACTCACCCCTTTTTTTGATGTTAAATGATACATCCTTTATGGCATACTGCTCAAATGCGGTACCCTCTCCATATATAAAATTTAATTTCTTTGCTTCTATTTGCACGCTATCTTGCATTATTATCTCCAAATGTGTTTATTTTAATATCGGTAAAAGATTATCTACAAGCTCATCCAATGTAAGTATGCCATCCGGTAAATCAAGTCCTGATTGTTTAAGCTCAAATGCCAGCTCGGTAGTACTTGGTACATCCAGTCTGAGTTTCTTTAATTCCTCCACATGTGAGAAAACCTCTTTCGGTGTTCCGTCCATTACTATCTTACCCTCATCCATAACTATAACTCTGTCGGCTTCTATAACCTCTTCCATATAATGAGTAATCAGTATTACCGTAATATTTTCTTTTTTATTTAATTCAAGAACTGTCTTTATAACTTCTTTTCTGCCATTTGGATCAAGCATCGCTGTAGGCTCATCAAGTACAATGCATTTCGGCTTCATTGCCATAATACCGGCTATAGCCACTCTTTGCTTTTGCCCACCTGAAAGTTTATTTGGAGATTTATATCTGTAAGCAGTCATACCTACCGCTTCAAGTGCGGCATCTACTCTCTTCCACATATCATCTGTAGGAATACCGATATTTTCCGGTCCGAATGCTACATCCTCCTCTACTACATTTCCTATAATCTGATTGTCCGGGTTTTGGAATACCATTCCCACCATCTTTCTCAAATCAAGAAGTGTTTCATCATTTGCCGTATCCAAATCAGAGATAAATACAGTACCCTCTGTAGGTAACAATATACCGTTTAAATGTTTTGCAAATGTGGATTTACCGGAGCCGTTATGACCTAAAACTGCTACAAAATCACCTTGAGTTATATCAATATTTAAATTATTGATAGCTCTTCTTACTTCTTCTACATTATCTTCTTCATCTCTGGTTATATAATCAAATATAAGCTTTGTTGCTTTTACTATTCCCATATTTTCCTTTTACTTACTCTTTTATAAAACAAAAAAACCTCAGCAAGGTTGCTGAGGTTCTAATAACGTGCGTGAGAAGATTCGAACTCCCGACACCTTGGTCCGTAGCCAAGTGCTCTATCCAGCTGAGCTACACACACATTGCAAGTACATATTTTACATTAGTGTTTTTGTGTTTGTCAATAGGATTTAAATATTTAAATAAAAAAACGTAAAAATACCCAAAAATGAATATATGTACAGGATAAAAAGATAATTGAACCACTTATATTGTTTACCTCTTTTTCCGTTATAGGTTAGAGTCATAAAAAAATCCCAGGCATGAATATAACTCTTTTATAATAGATAAATATCCAAGCCCTGCTCCAAGTAAAGGTTTATCATAAAAAAATATAGAAAATATACGCTGCTACTACCGCGTGGTAATCATAATCAAGGCTAAGTTCCATTGCCGACAGTCCTGAAAAATATAACTATTATAATAGAAACTGTATACCATAAAAACTTTACTCTTAATCTTCCCTTTTAAGGTATCTATTATCCATATAGTTATAAGGCATAGTGCCAGAGTAAACATCATATTGTTCCAATACGGATTAAAAAATGTTTTCGATGTAAACATATCAAATGGTACTTCAGATATCACTCCAAACACTACCAAAAGTAAGCAGATATTTCTTCCTGTTTTTTGTTTTATAAAAATCCTTCCACTATAAAAAAACACAAAAATAGGGAAAGCAATTCTTCCCAATACCGAGAATATATTTGACAAGTACAATAAAAATCCGCTTCCGTCAAGTAAAGGTGTTATAAGAGCATTGTTTACATGATCAATAAGCATTGAAATAAATGCTATGTATTTTTAGCCGTGCTCCTGAAAAAGATTTGAATTTTTTTAATTTATCAGATTCAAATCGTTTTATTTAATTCCATAGTTTCCCTCATATTTTTTTATTTATAAGACAATTTATACTTAATGAAATCTTATTATATCATATCAAAATGAATATTTTATAAAATGAATTTTAACATATTCTTTGTAATCATTTGACTTGTAAGTACACTGCACCTATAATGGTAAAAATCACGCTCTTAAATAAGATATTTATCAGTATGGAGGATTATTATGTACACCGCTACAAAAGGCAGCTCATCTTTTAATAAAGATATTTTAAGGCTTGCCGTTCCGATAGTTTTACAAAAATATTGTTACAACCGCTGTAAATTCTGCTGACGTAATAATGCTGGGCTTTGTAGGACAAGACGCACTTTCAGCCGGATCACTGGCAAATCAGGTTATGTTTATATTAAACCTTGTATATACAGGTATTTCATCCGGTGTCATAATGCTTGCCGCACAATACTGGGGAAAAAAAGGATACAAAGACAATTGAACATATAATGGGCATAGGTATGCAGCTGTCCATGTTTTATATCAAGTATGTTTTTTTTATTATGGCATTCTTTTTTTCCACATATTTTTAATGAGGATTTTTACAAATGATATCAACTTGATTACTTCAGGCATACCTTATCTTAAAATGGTAAGTTTCTCATATCTTTTTATGAGTTTTTCTCAAGTATATCTATGTGCAATGAGAAGTATAGAAAGAGTTCATTTCTCGACTGTTACAAATGCAGTTGCACTGATTTTTAAAACATTATCTTTAATGCAGTTTTTATTTTTCGGACTGTTCGGTGTACCGAAGCTTGGAATACTCGGTGTTGCACTGGCAACCGTAATTGCAAGAGGTGTTGAGTTTGCAATATGTGTTATAGATAATTTTATACCTAAAAGCCATTCATTTTCATATAAAGAATATTTTTGGAAGTAAATAAAAATATTATTTTTTTGATTTTTATGAAATATTCTCTTCCTGCCTTTGGAAATGAGATAGTTTGGGGAGTGGCCTTTTTCAATGTACTCTGTTATTATGGGGCATCTTGACAGTGATATAGTGGCGGCAAATGCAGTAGTTGTGGTCGCAAGAAACCTTGGTACTGTGGCATGTTTCGGTATAGCTGATGCAGGAGCAATCATCCTTGGAAAGTCAATAGGTTCCGGAAATACAGATACTATAAAGTCCGATTCTTCACACTTTGTTAAAAATAACAAGTATGTCTGCAGTTGTAGGTGGAATAGTTATATTTCTTTTTACGACCTGTATTTTTTTCTATGACTGATTTAACTCCTACTGCAAAGAGTTATCTTAGTATAATGCTTTTTTTATAAATATGTATTATATAGTAGGCCAAGCATTTAATACTGCAATGATTTGTGGTGTATTCAGGTCAGGTGGCGATTCCAAATGGGGATTTTTCTGTGATATAATAGACATGTGGTGCTATTCGGTTCCGCTTGGCTTTATATCGGCTTTTTGTTCTTAAGCTGCCGCCAATGTGGGTATATTTCCTTATTTGTACTGATGAATTTGTAAAGATTCCTTTTGTTTATAAGCATTATAAGAGCTATAAATGGCTGAAAAAAATATTACAAGAGATTTTTTTAAAAATAAGGGGCGATAATCGCCCCTTATAACTATAATTGTATCCATTCCAATCCGTCTACGCTATTTAATGTAAGTACTCTTTTTGTCATACCTGTTTTTTTAAGCACGACTTCATCTTCTACTGATATATCACTATACCAATGATTAAGACTTGCATATTTTCCTCTGTGAATATCAACGATTAAAGTAGTTATTGGATCCCAGGTTTTCTTTTTAACACTCTCTACAATTACATAATATGCGTCTAAGAATACAAGATTTCTTCCATACATCCAAAACGGTAGTTCTTTATCTAACAGTGGAAGCTTTGCAGAGAAAATAAAATCCCCCATCGGTGGCTCAGTCTCGTAGTTTAATACAATCTCACTTCCATAATATGCGATTTCTGCTCCATATGCACCTACACTTACAGGTACACCTTCTTCAGCTATTATAAAATCCATATATTTCCTTTCAAAGTCTATACTATCCCCTCCGCATTCATTCGAATGGCAAAGAACTCTTTAATTGAATCAGGTTCATTTTCTATAGTTTCTTTCATGGATATAAGTTTTCTTTTACCGACTCTTCTATCCAAAACAGCAAATATCCTCACGAGTAAATTATCGCTATACAAACTCTTTTTCAATGCTCTGGTTGTCAAACTCATCAAATGCCTTATAAAAGCATGTTTGATCGAACACTCCAAGCTTTATGGCGGTATCATCAATATAGGCAAACTCTTCGCTCATACGTCTTTCATATTTTTCATCTTTGGGAAATGACTCCGCTTTTGTCCAATTATGATAATAACAACCCTTTATAATCTCTTTACCTTTATACCTTATAGCTGCCCTACCTTCATGATCCGGAGACCTGCTATAGGATGTCGCAAAGTAGCTGATATCCCCCTTTAAACTTTCTGCCAGATATTCGCTTTCCATTCTTTTTCTAATACCGCTCCAAGTTGACATATTTCCTCCAAACTATAAATTCGTGTTATCATAAAAGCTCCTCAAAAATATTCATTTAAATTATGATATATTTTTCATATCCTCTTCATCATCGCCTCTTAAAACCACACAAATATTTTTATTTTCAATATCTGCAAACACAAAATTATATTCATCAAAGTAAGCCTGGTAACCGCATCTTTTTAGAGTCAATATCTGACCGACACTAAGTTTAAAAATATTCTTTCTGACAATATAAGCCTTACCTGTCTCCATGCTAGTCCTTCTTATAAAAATATAAATATGGATAGTTTACAATCTCTTCATGCCAGTTATCATCATGCTTTATTATAACCTTTCCATTTTCATCATAATACCTTGTAACTATCGGTGCGCTCTCTCCGGATTTTATTTTCCAAACCAATATTCCGTCCTCAAGCCCTGAATCAGGTGAATCGGTCTTTATATATTTTCCCAAATAGCAATCCCACCTTCCAAAAGGCAACTTATCATACACAATATTTACAAACTCTGCCAAGGTATCAGGCAAAATAAATGTATCGGGATTAGGTGCGTTTACATCATCTCCCATGCACATACTGCTCCTGCCCATATAGACTTTTATTTGCATACTCTTCTCCTTAAAATTTATATAAAAGAGGGAATATCAATCCTACATCAATAGCCATAAATCCAAATATAATACACAAAGAACCCACGAATATAGTTAGCCCCTTAACATTTTCACGAATCTGTATGGAGAACTTCTTATAATCAATAACCCTGTTATTTATAATATTTTCTCTTTCTTCTACACTGTCCGTTAATGAGATATTATAGCTTCCTCTATCCGCATCAAATGTATACAGTTTGACTCTGGCATCCTTAATACTGCTTGTCGTAGTCCTAAAAAAGTCCGGATATAATTGTACAAACTCTCCTGTAGCATTATTTTTTAGTTTAATATCTAAATTATATATAGGAGATACTGAATACTTTTTTCCCGAAAGCCATATATCATATTTACCGCCATCCTCAAGTCTAAAGCTTCCGTCTATGGAGCTGACAGGAATTTCATATATCATCTTAGCCTTGGCAAATAATCTGACTTTTTTTATACCGATAACCACCAGATATATTCCCACAGGTACAAGAAGAAACAATAAATATTTTCAATCCTTAATAGATTGTAACCAGGACATTTCCGTCTACCTCCAAAATTCCTTATAGAACTCCTTCATTCTTTCAAAACAGTCAAGAAGATCTTCTTTTATTTCATCTTCTTCATCATCATAGTCCCAGATATCCGGATAAAGCTCCGCTTCTTTACCTTCTTCCAAACCAAAGCTTTCCAAAGCGGTTTCCATATCAAAATCTTCAAGTACTTTTAATATATCAGCAACCCTGTCTTTTTATGTATAGGCTATAAAATCATCTATTCCCTCTATCGATGTTACACCTACCACAGCTTCACTAAGAGGGTCTTCCCATATAGGATCCGACGCACTTACTCCTGTTAACATATAGTGAAGAAGATCCCAATTCTTATCTATATCAAGAAGTATTTCAGCCTCCTCATTCCAATCTTCCACCATTTCAAAAATATCTTCCTCATTGTCTAAGTTTTTAAGTGTTTCCAAATCTTCATCACTTAAATATTGATAGTTTGCTCTAAGTCCCATTTTATTTTCTCCTTAAAAATTAAAATATTTTTTTATAAATCTTTTTTTGTAGTTTATCACATTTGTATCCTATATTCTCATAGAATTTATGTGCTTCTACACGATGGTTTGCCGAATTCAGTCTGATAAATGAAATACCGTTATCCATAGCATATTTTTTTCAATATAACCAATTAATTTTTTACCGAATCCATTGCCATGGAAATCCGGATCCACAGCCAAACCCAATATATTAAGTCCGGTATCACTATACACACTTTCATACACCTGTGCGTGGATAAATCCGATAACCTTTTTTGTATTCTCATCTTCATATACTGCCAAGATATGATTTTTTTATTATCGCAAGATAATTTATTTATTTGATTCCTTACTGTATTTATATCAACATCATAGCCCAATGATGTTTTTGCATATTTTTTGTATATCTTCTGCATCGGATATATTTATTTCTCTTATCATATGCATCTCATCCTCCCATACTTGCAGATGTAATACCTTTTTTCAGGCTTCCGCCAACTGTAATGCAATGTCCTGCAAAAATATCATCATCATTAAAATATGCTGTGAATGAACCTCCGGATGTCATAGAAATCGACTCTATAGTAATTCTCTTTGCAAAACTTTCTTCTGCAATTTTTCCGGCTTCCTCCTCGGATTCACACCAATCTCTTGCAAGGTCTATAAGCTTTCTCGCTGCAAATTTTCTCATATTCTCATCCCATTTTTCAGCACTTAAGTACATTTCTTTTATGGCTTTTCTTGCCTTTGTTATTCCCGATTTGTTGTCTTTATCAACATCCAAAGAAATATCAATTTTTTTATCAAGCCAAGGAATATGCCCTTCAAAGCTGTTTATAGTTCTATCATACAAAAGCTCACCCAATATATCATCCTCTATGATTATAGGCTTTTTGTACTCTGCAAGAATTTCTTCAAGCTCCGGACTTTGTGCATTTTTTTCTATTATATCTACAAGAAGAAAATCAAGACTTCTTATCATAATCTCCGGCAGTTCTTCAGGTAGTTTCTTCCGTACTTTTAAATGATAAACAGTTTCTTCATCAAATTCCGGTATCAAATGATTTTCATACTCTTTTTCACTTGCTGCAAATACAAATCTACATTCTTCTTTATGTAGCTCTCCGGTTTCACAATCTATATAGCCCAGGCAGCAAACCGCCACTTCCCAAAATCCGTTTCTCTTACTTGTAACATCACCTTCATGCCTAAGTACAAGAATTTCCTGTTCTTTTTTATCAAAAGAGTTTTCCCATTCGTTCTCAGTCATTTGGTTTCTTTTTCTCATATAATCTATGAGTTCCATTAAGATTCACCTCCTATAAGCTGTGATAATTCATCCTCATCAAGCTTACCGTCAGTATATAACTTTTCAAGCAAATTTTTCATCAAAAATCCATTTCATAATAGTCTGTTACAAACTCCTTGAAACCATCATATGTTTCACATATATATCCCATCATCCATTTACTTCCGTCATCATCAGACAATTTATTTTTGATGAATTTTTTTCCGTCATACCAAATGAAAAAAATGTTGTTTCATCTATTTCCCGGTCATCAAAGAGAGAAATATATTTTTCATCAACACCTTCATATATCTTTTGTATAACACTTCTGTCAAATTCTTTCTTAGCAAACTGACTTAAACTGCTTTCATGTGAAAATCCCTTTATTAAGACAATATCTTCTGTAAAAATAACATATAGAGTATCGCCTGAGCCGTTATCAACAATATACTTTAAATAAGTTTCATTTTCTTCTTTATCGATTATTCGAAGATATTCCTCAGACGGGTCAGTCAAGGCATTGTCAAGAAAATATAATGCCTCAAGTCCGTTTCGCATATTACCCCAATCCATATTTTTCTTTCACTCCTATTTTAAATCCGCTTTTTTATATCTTCCGGAAACATATCCTAAAATACAAATCTGAGCTATATTCCATTCATTTTCAAGATAGATGCTGCATCTGACTTCATCACCTAAAGTATTTTTTGCAATAAACTCATATCTTCCAAGTTCTTCATTATTTGAAATTCTTTCAATATCTGCTATATATGTTTCCTTGAAAAACATATTAAATTCATCCCAAGTGGTTAGTGCATCAGCTTCTGTAATTTCCACCTTTAGACAATATCCGATACTGACCTTGCACCTTTTCTTTCTTCCGGTTTCATCAGCCTTAAATACTTTTGTACTGCCCTTATCAAATACCCATTCCTTATCCTTCAGTGCATCTACCTTTTCTGTCAATATATCCTTAAATTTGACGATATTCTCCGAAAAAGTAATTACAGGCATTTTCAAAAAAATCTCTATATTTTCCATTTTGATTATTCCTTATATGATATTAAATCTGCTCTAATCTCACAATCAAAAATATCAGTCGACATCCACCCACAAATGATATTTTTCCACAGTGTAAACATCTAAATAAATATCCACAAATTGATCCGTCTTTTTCCAGATATTCTTCTATATCATTAAACTCTTTTCGTTTATTGTACTCTTCAAATACTTCTTCTGCAATTCCCATTTCTTTTAATTCTTTTGTTCCTACGCTGCCAAGATATGCGCAGTAATCATTACAACAATAAAAGCCAATACTCACCCTGCCAGCTCAAATACCCCGGTGTTCTATAAAAGAGTTCGTCTCTCTTTTCCTTATCCGGTACAAAGTCATCATCAACATCCTGAATAAAATCTGCATCATATTTCTTTGCGGCTTCTCCGTTCGAAATACATACAGGGCAAAGATAATCCACATCATCTACAGCATATGGACTTTTTACATAGTAGGTGTTGCTTTCTTTACCGCAACAAGGACATATTTTTGCTTCACCTTCTATAAATGAACCCGTCTCCAAAGGATCGGGATGATATCTAAATTTCGGCAATAATTTTTTACGTTCTTCCCTTTTTAGCCTTTCTTTTTTATTTAGCGGCCTTGGTGTTGCAAATCTGTCACCATGACTCTCATTTAAATCTTTTTAAACCTAAAAAAACTTTTTAATCTGTTTTTCTGTCCGTTTTATCATATATACTCTCATAAAGTTTATATGCGCTCTCCATCTTATAAAGCAGTTGATAGACATCTACCAGTACTTCTATAGCTTCTTTTTCAGTATGTTTTGACAATCTGTCTGCAAATTCATATAATGCCAATACACTTGCCTCATTTTCATGATGCTTTACAAAGTTTTCTTTTTAAACTTATATATTCCTTTTAGAAATTCATTCATTAACAATTTCTACCTTTTCTATAATCAGAGCATGTTATAATGTCTTTTTACATACTCTATAAACTTATATATATCTTTAGATACCTCTTCCATTTCACATGATCCCAGTGCTCCTAAATCATTTTTTTATATGGTATCGTCCGAGTCTTTTTTTATAAAGAAGGCCATATCTCCGTCCTGTCCAATCATGAAAAAAATCAGGCTCGTATTCAAAAAAACTTCATATGTCAGATTTCTTTCCGGCAAATCTTCTTCTTCATAAAAGTATTACACCTGTATCGCCTACTGAAAAATCCTTCACTTCCTTCAATCTCTTTTAAAAAAACTTTTCATACATTTTTGGAAGTTTAAAATTTATATTATCCATAGTATTACCTCATATTTTATAGTTCGAACTTTTTCCAATCATCCACTGATTCTATTATCGGTATCAGACTGTCAATTTCAAAAATATTCTTTTTCAATAGGGTTGGCATAACCGTCAACAATCAATACTCCGGTGCATCTTATATGAGCATTATCATCTTTTTATCTCTATAATTTCAAGCCTATATGAGACCATAGGTTCCGATTCATAAATATAAAATGTATCTTCTCTCTCATCGCACTCTTCTAATGTATTTACACTAAAAGTTTCTCCTACAAGATCTTTTTACACTACTTTTGTTTGAATCTATACTGTTTATACAAATAGACGGTGCTATGATTTCACCTCTGAAATCTCCCTCTCTAAAAACTATATCTACGGACCATGAGCCGTCTTCTTTGTCAAACAAAAAAAGCAACTCTGTCTGTCACTTAAATCATCTTCAAAATGGTACTTTTCACCTATCTTCAGCATTTTATACTCCTTTTTAAATATATTATATAATTTCTATTCTAACCTTTCCTCAAAACTAACCCCGATACATGGCCATTTTTTTAGAAATATCCAATTTTTTTATCTGTTACTACTTTAAGTATATCTGTATCAAACTTCTTTATTTCTTCTATATTTGTTATCTCACCGCTGTAAACCGTACTCTTTTTATATGAAATATCTATACTCATATAGTCCTCATAACATGATAAAAACGCCATTATTCTAAGATTATCTTTTTTTCATATGAATACCTGCAAAATCCCGCCTCTTTTTTTCAAAAAGATAGGAAGGCTCACTTTCAAAAAAATTCAAAAAATCAAGTTCATCATATTTCATATACATTCACCTCACACATATCTACTCTACTATATCACTAATATACAATCTGTATCTACTGTACTTTTTTTATAAAAAGAACCGGCAGTGCCGGTCCTTAGTATGTTAACTTTATTTGATACCCTGATCCTTCTTTACCTCTTCCAGCTCTGCAAATACCACATCGTTTATTACCTTGATGTAAGTACCCTTCATGCCGGATGACCTGCTTTCTATTACTCCTGCACTTTCAAATTTTCTTAGTGCATTTACTATCACCGATCTGGTGATTCCTACTCTGTCAGCTATCTTACTTGCTACAAGCACACCTTCATTGCCGCTAAGCTCTTCAAAGATATGTATTATAGCTTCAAGTTCTGAAAAGCTTAATGTTGATATAGCAGACTTTACAATAGCAATCTTCCTATTCTCCTCCGCATTCTCCTCATTAACACTTCTCATCATTTCAAGTCCTACCACTGTTGTACCATATTCACTTAATATTATGTCATCTATATCAAAGCCTTTCTCCTCTTTGTAAATGAATACAGTACCAAGTCTTGAACCTGCAATATCAATCGGGCTGATAATAGCCTGAAATCTGTTTACATTTTCCTCGTCAAATCCAAGTGTTGCAAGATTAACATTTTCTTTTGTGGACAATATTGAGAGTAGTCTTTCATTCAGCATTTCATCTATAAAGCCGCCTACTTTATCAGCAATCAGCTCTGTAATCTCCGATGTACCATTATGTGTTCCAACTCCTAATACCTTTCCCTTTTTACTAATAACAAGACTATTTGCCTCGAGTATTTCTGATAATACGTCACATATATCATTAAATACTACTTTCTGTGAATTATTATTGTGTAATAACCTGTTAATCTTTCTAGTCTTATCCAATAATTGTACACTCATTCAAGAAAAACCTCCCTTAGAAAAACAACGTATTTTCAATAAAAGCTCACACTTAAATTTTAGCACAATTTGAATAAATGTACAACTTTTTTTATATTATAATTCATATTATTTACTTATCTAAACTTATGTAATCTAAATGATATATTATTCCAATATAACACTTTATTTAAAATAACTGAATAAAGTTGTCAATTTTTATATAATCTGATAATAATATTCAAAAAGGCGAAGTTTTTCACCTCGCCTCACACAATTTATAATTCACTATATATTTCCTTGCCATGTACATACACAGCTTTTATATTTAATGACTTATCCATCAGTACCAGATCCGCATATTTTCCTTCTTCAATACTTCCGACTTTATCGTAGATTCCGATTTGTTTTGCAGGATTTATCGTTGCGGCCGCTATAGCATCCTCAAGTCTGATATGCATATCCTGTACAGCCCTCTTCATACATTCAAAAAGATTTGTAACCGAACCTGCAATGGTTCCATCGTCAAGTACAGCTTTTCTTCCGGTAACAAATACCTTCTGTCCGCCAAGAGTATACTCTCCGTCACTGAGTCCGCATGCTCTCATACTGTCACTTATAAGTATAACCCTCTCGTCTCCGAACATCTTAAATGTAGCTCTTACTACAGCAGGATGAATATGAATACCGTCACAAATAAGCTCCACACATACTCTGTCATTGTCAATAGCCGCACCTATTACTCCCGGTTCTCTGTGAGTAAATGGTGGCATAGCATTGTAAAGATGTGTAACATGAGATGCACCCTCTTCAAATGCCTTTACCGCTGTATCGTAATTTGCCATAGTATGTGCAATGGATACTACAACATTGTCCTTTACACCTGCTATAAAATCCATAGCGCCTTCACCCTCAGGAGCGATATCTACAAGCTTAATAAGATTTCCCGACAACTCATTCAATTCATTGAAGAAGTCAATATCGGTATTTAATATATACTTTGATGACTGAGCACCTTTTTTTGCCTCACTTATAAAAGGTCCTTCCATATTTATACCCACAAGCTTGGCACCTGTATCACCGTCATATGCGGCAGCCTTTTTCATGATTTCTTTAAGTTCATCTTTAGAAATAGTCATGGTGGCAGGACAAATACTTGTCACACCTACTTTAGCCTCGTATTCAGCTATATTCTTTATTGTATCTTCCTTTGCATCACAAAAATCATCACCCATACAGCCATGGAAATGTATATCTATAAGTCCCGGTATTGCATAAAGTCCTGTAGCATCCACCTGCTTCTTGTCATCTTCCGGTGTAAACCCAAGATTCATGAATGAGCTTTCTGAAAACTTATCTCCTGAAATATGTATCCCTCTGTTTCTGAATACTCTGTCCGGATCAAATACAATAGCATTTTTTATAAGCATGACAAAGCCTCCACATCTCCTATCAGAATAAAATCATTATGTAACTGCAATATAGACGCAGGTACCTTAGGTGTAATAGGCCCAAAGAATGCTTCTTTTACAATTTCAGCCTTTCCCTTACCGTTTACTACCATAAGTGCACGCTTTGCTCTCATAATACTTCCGATACCCATAGTATATGCCTGCTTAGGAACATCATCTATACTTGCAAAAAATCTCTTATTAGCCTCTATTGTACTCTCTGTCAAATCTACAACATGAGTCTTGTCAATAAATTCATCACCCGGCTCATTAAAACCGATATGTCCGTTATTACCAAGTCCAAGAAGCTGTAAATCTATACCACCGTAATTTTTTATAATATTTTCATAGTCCTGTCCGGCTTTTAGTGCATCAGGCTCCATACCGTCAGGTACCTTTGTATTATTTTTATTTATATTTATATGATCAAAAAGATGTGAATGCATAAAATAATAATAACTTTGATCATTATCCCTTGTAAGTCCTCTGTACTCATCAAGGTTTACAGTCTTAATTTTACTGAAATCAAGTCTGCCTGCCTCATATCTTCTTACCAATTCTTCATAAGTACCTATAGGTGTTGAACCTGTAGCAAGTCCAAGTACGGCATCAGGCTTTAAAAGTACCTGCGCACCTATTATGTCTGCCGCCATTTCACTCATTTCTTTATAATCTTTTGCGCATATAATTCGCATATTGCACTCCCCCTATGCCAACTGTGATTTAAACTCTTCCTTTTGCCTTATCAAGCGCATCCTTGATACCTGCAGGGCTCTTTCCGCCGGCCTGAGCGATATTCGGTCTACCGCCACCGCCGCCGCCTACAAGTGTAGCGATTGCTTTGATAATATTTCCTGCATGTGCTCCTGCCTTAAGTGCATTATCACCTGCCATACATAAAAGATTTACCTTACCGTCAACATCTGATGCAAGTACAACCATACCCTCATCAACATCATTCTTAAGCTTGTCACCAAGATTTCTAAGCTCGTTCATTTCAACGCCGCTTACCTGCATTGCAATGAATTTGATTCCGTTTATTGTTTCAATATTTTCGGTGCTGTCTCCAAGTGCTTCACTTGCAAGTTTTGCTTTAAGCTTCTCATTCTCAGACTTAAGAGCTTTCATCTCATCAAGCAAGCTCTCAGCCTTTGCAACAAGTTCAGATTCACCTGTTTTCAAAAGCTCAGCTACTCTTTGCATTCTGTTTTCTATATCCTGATAGAATTCGATAACACCGTCACCTGTAAGAGCTTCTATTCTTCTTACACCTGCAGCAATACCGTTTTCTGAAAGAATCTTGAAAAGCTTTATATCCGATGTGTTATGTACATGAGTACCGCCACAAAGCTCCTTTGAGAAGTCTCCCATGCTTACAACTCTTACATCGCCCTGATATTTTTCACCGAAGAGTGCCATAGCACCGCTCTTTTTAGCCGACTCCACATCCATTACATCTGTAACTACCGGAAGAGCTTTATTTATCTCTGCATTTACAAGCGCCTCTACCTCTGCAATCTCTTCTCTTGAAAGGCTCTTAAAATGTGTAAAGTCAAATCTCAGTCTGTCTGCTGCAACATAGCTTCCTGCCTGTTCCACATGGTTTCCAAGCACTTCTCTAAGCGCCTTATGTAAAAGGTGAGTTGCAGAGTGGTTTGCGGCTGTTTTCTTTCTGTTTTCAGAATCTACAATAGTTTCCACTACATCGCCAAGCTTAAACATTCCCTGACTTACAAATCCCACATGACCGATCTTATCACCTGCAAGCTTGATAACATCCACTACATTAAATACTGCGTCATCTTTCTTTATCACACCGATATCGGCATTCTGACCACCCATGGTGGCATAGAATGAAGTCTTATCTAGGATAATTGTTCCATGATCACCCTCTGCAATAGCCTCAACTATTTCATCCTCTGTAGTAAGTGCGGTTATCTTACCTGTATCAAGAAGGCTGTCATAACCTTCAAATACTGAGGTAAGCTTCGGATCAAGTGACTGATATATGGTAACATCGGCTCCCATATAGTTTGTAGCTTTTCTGGCCGCTCTTGCCTGATTTCTCTGAGCCTCCATAGCCTTATTAAATCCTGCCTCATCTACGGTGAAGCCCTTTTCCTCAATTATCTCTTTTGTAAGATCGAGAGGGAAACCGTAAGTATCATACAGTCTGAATGCATCCTCACCTGAGATTACCTTTTCACCGCTCTTTGTAAGATTCTCTTCTATCTCTGCGAGGATTGAAAGTCCCTGGTCTATGGTCTTATCAAACTTGTTCTCTTCCTCTGTAAGAACCTTAAGGATCATCTCCTTCTTTTCTTCAAGCTCAGGATAACCGTCCTTTGAAAGCTCTATTGCCGTATTTGCAAGAGAAGCCAAGAAAGTATCCTTTATTCCAAGCATTCTTCCATGTCTTGCAGCTCTTCTTAAAAGTCTTCTGAGTACATATCCTCTACCCTCATTACTTGGCATAATACCGTCTGAGATCATAAATGTACATGATCTTATATGGTCTGTAATAAGACGAAGTGATATATCCTTTTTTGCATCCTCTTTATATGATGTCTTTGCCAAATCCGCAACTCTGTCAAGCAGGTTCTTTATAGTGTCAACCTCAAATATGGACTCTACATCCTGAAGCGCTACCGCAAGTCTTTCAAGTCCCATACCTGTATCTATATTCTTTTGGATAAGCTCTGTATAGTTGCCCTTTCCGTCCGAGTTAAACTGTGAAAATACATTGTTCCATACTTCCATATATCTGTCACAGTCACAACCTACAGTACAGCTTGGCTTTCCGCAACCGTACTTTTCACCTCTGTCATAGTATACTTCCGAACAAGGTCCACAAGGTCCCTCTCCATGCTCCCAGAAGTTATCCTCTTTTCCGAACTTAAATATTCTATCAGCCGGAATACCTATCTCTTTATTCCAGATCTCAAACGCCTCATCATCCTCTAAATATACTGAAGGATATAATCTGTCTGCATCAAGACCTGCCACCTCTGTTAAAAATTCCCATGTCCAAGCTATAGCCTCATGCTTAAAATAATCTCCGAATGAGAAGTTTCCAAGCATTTCAAAGAATGTACCATGTCTTGCAGTCTTTCCTACATTCTCGATATCTCCTGTACGAATACATTTCTGACATGTACATACTCTTCTTCTTGGCGGTATCTCCTGACCTGTAAAGTACGGCTTGAGCGGTGCCATACCTGAATTGATCAATAATAGTGAATTATCATTATGAGGAACCAAAGAGAAGCTCTTCATTACCAAATGTCCCTTGCTCTCAAAAAAGTCAAGGAATTTCTTCCTTATTTTGTTTACCCCGTTTTCACTGTTAAAATTTTTGTTACTCATATATCTGTTATTTTCCTTTTCTCATATCTCTTGCTTTTTGCCCAGCTTTATACCTATAAAAGCTAAAATTCCAAAAAAATGATAGCCTTAATTAAACTTCCTATAAATGATGATAAAAAAACAGCCATAATACACCTCACTTATTCTTAGGCAATGCCTTCTATTTTTTTATAGACAAAAACTGTTTTTATAATATCACAATAATGCCTAAAAACTCAATGTCCTTATTATATACCCTATGTCTGAACATACTCCAAAAAGCAAAGTTGAAATTTAAAAGCATAAATATATATACTGTAATATATCATATTTGCCCTATAAATATAGGCGATACAAATAAAGAATACTTAAATACAGTTAAGAATAGAGGGTATACAATGGCTTTTGACGGTATAGTCATATCAAATTTATCATACGAGCTTAATACAAATCTTGTAGGCGGAAGAATATCAAAGATATCAATGCCTGAGGAAAATGAGCTTATTTTTACAATAAAGAACAATGCAAAGACATACAGACTTTTTAATCTCTGCAAGTGCTTCACTTCCGCTGGTTTATCTTACCGATGTAAATAAACCGGCTCCAAAGGTTGCTCCGGCCTTTTTAATGTTATTAAGAAAATATATCGGAACGGCAAAAATAACCGATATATTTCAAATGGGCCTTGAGAGAATACTCTGCTTTAAGCTTGAACATTTAAATGAACTCGGTGATCTTAGTCATAAACGCATGTATGTGGAGATAATGGGCAAGCATTCCAATATAATCTTTACCGATGAAAACAATAAAATAATTGATTCTATCAAAAGAATCTCCGCAAATATGAGTTCTTTAAGGGAAGTACTTCCGGGAAGGGAATATTTCCTGCCTGATGAATTAAAGAAAAAAAGATTTATTGAATACTGAACTTGAGGAGTTTATAGATATTTTAAAATCAAAGGAATATGCTCTGTCAAAGTCAATTTATATGAACTTTGCAGGTATCAGTCCGCTTATAGCTGAGGAAATAGTTTTAAGAGCTTCGCTCCCCTCACAGGCCCCTTCCACATCTCTTAGTGAACTTGAGTATACTCATCTTTTTCATACAATAAGGAATTTACTTGATGATATAAGCTCTCACAACTTCTCACCGAATATAGTATACAGAAAAGAAGAAGCGCTTGAGTTTTCTTGTGTTGAGCTGTATTCATATGACAGTGAGGAATATAAAAAGGAATCATATGATTCTGTCAGCAAGATGCTATATGATTTCTACTCTTCCAGAGAAGCCTTTGTGCTTAACAGGCAAAAGAGTTCGGATCTGCGACGTATTGTAAATACCGCACTTGAAAGAGCAAGTAAAAAGTATGATTTACAGGAAAAACAGCTTCAAGATGCAGATAAAAAGGATATCTACAGAGTATACGGAGACCTTTTAAATACTTACGGATACAGCCTTAAAGGAGGAGAGAGCTCCTTTACAACAGAGAATTTCTACGATGATAATAAAGAAATCACTATTCCGCTTGATAAAAACAAATCGGCAAAGGAAAATGCAAAGAAATACTATGATAAGTATGCAAAGCTTAGCAGGACTACAAAGGCGCTCAGCGAAGAGATTTTAAATACAAAAAATGATATTGAGCATCTTCTCTCCATACAGACCGCACTTGATGTTTCAAGTGATGATGAGAGTCTTTCACAGATTCGTCAGGAGCTTGTAGACTTCGGTTATATAAAAAAACATTCTTCCGGTAAACAAAAAAAGAGTACATCTCATCCATATCACTATATTTCAACTGACGGTTATGATATATATGTGGGTAAAAATAATTATCAGAATGAAGAGCTTACCTTTAAAGTCGCTACCGGAAATGACTGGTGGTTTCATGCCAAAGGAATACCCGGTTCACATGTAATTTTAAAATCAAACAATGAAGAGGAACTTCCTGACAGAGCTTATGAAGAAGCTGCCGCACTTGCCGCTTTTTATTCAAAGGCAAAAGATGCGGATAAAGTGGAAGTAGACTATATTCAAAAGAAAAACATAAAAAAAGTTGCAGGTGCCGCTCCCGGCTTTGTGATTTACCATTCCAACTGGTCAATGGTAGCCACACCGAAGGCGGATCTACAACAAAAATAATTTTTAAGGGCTTTGTTCACTGTTACAACCACTCTTTGTGATAGTGAATATAAGCCTTTTTTACTGCTGTTACAAGTATCATGTATGCCAGTACACATGGCAAAAGAAATAAAAAGAATGATAAAGGCAATGATGAAAATCCCAGTACTTTACCAAGCAGAGTAAACGGAATAATTGTAATAAAAATTATTCCGAAGAAGTTCAGTAATGTAAGCTGTGCGGAGGCACGACTTTGTATAAACGGAAGCTTCACAGTACGAATCATATGTATAACCAACGACTGGCTCCACATCGACTCTACAAACCATCCCGCCTGAAACATTGCCACATAAGAAGCTCTTATCATATTAAGCTTATCACCGGTAAAATGACTTGCAAGATTATTATATGTTACTCCATGGCTTACAAAATGCGGGCAGAAAACAAAATACATAAATGCAAATGTTGCAAAGTCAAAGATTGAACTTGTAGGCCCTATCCATACCATAAATTTGCCTATACTTGAAGCATCCCATTTTTTCGGTAACTTAATAAATTCTTCATCAACATTATCCCATGGAATAGCACTGCAACATGAGTCATAAATCAGATTCAACAAAATAAGATGCATACTCTCCATAGGCAGGAAAGGCAAAAGTGCACTGGCACCCAAAACTGAGAACATATTTCCGAAGTTTGATGAAGCCGTCATCTTAATGTACTTTATCATGTTTGCAAATGTCTTTCGTCCTTCTATGATTCCGGACTCTAAAACCATAAGATCCTTTCAAGAAGTATAATATCTGCAGACTCCTTTGCCACATCCACAGCCGTATCCACAGAAATTCCGATATCCGCAACCTTCATTGCCGCCGCATCATTTATTCCGTCACCCATAAAGCCTACCGTATGTCCGTTATCTCTAAGTACCGATACCACTCTTGATTTCTGACTTGGAGTAAGCTTTGCAAATACATCTGTTATCTCTGCCGTTTTCTTAAGCTCTTCATCGTCCATCTTTTCAATATCACTGCCAAGCAGCATATTTCTTACTTCAAGACCGACCTGCTTACATATTGTTTTTGTAACTTTTTCATTATCACCTGTAAGAATCTTTGTTCTGACACCATGCTCTTTCAGCGCTTTTATGGCATTTGCGGCCGACTCCTTAGGCGGATCAAGAAATGCCAGATAGCCCATAAGAATCATTTCAGTTTCATCTTCAACATTACAACTTTGCTTTTTCTATATCTTTTCTGGCAATTGCAAGCACTCTAAACCCTTTTTCATTAAGTGTATCGGCAGTTTCCAGAATTCTTTGTCTAAAGTCATTTGTTATAGGTTGAACATTTCCGTTGTATTCCGCAAAAGAACATATAGAAAGCATTTCTTCAAACGCTCCCTTTGTAACCATTTTTATAGTACCTGCATTATTTTTGTACTACAGTAGTTAATCTTCTTCTATTAAAGTCAAAAAGGTATCTCATCAATTTTTTTGTAGTTTTCCGACAAATCAATAAGTTGTGAGTCGTTTTCCTCTTCTTCCTCAGTCCTTTGAATTATGGCAAGGTCCATAAGATTCTTATAACCTGTCTGAAAGTAGCTGTTAAGATATCCGTATCTGAGTACTCTTGAATCCTCATCTCCCTTTATATTCAAATGATACTCAAGTACTACTCTGTCCTGAGTCAATGTGCCTGTTTTGTCTGTACACAGAATATCCATAGCTCCGAAGTTTTGTATAGAATTCAGATTCTTTACAATAGTCTTCTTTTTACTCATTGATACAGCACCTTTTGCAAGGCAACTTGTTACAATCATAGGAAGCATTTCAGGTGTCAATCCTACCGCAACCGATATGGCAAATAAAAATGCCGATATCCAGTTGCCCTTTGTTACTCCGTTGATAACAAAGACTAAGGGTACCATTACAAGCATAAACCTGATAAGTACCCATGAAACCGCATTGACTCCCTTTGTAAAGTTTGTTTCCACAGACTCACCGGATATTGCCAAAGTCATTGAACCGAAAAGCGTATTGTCTCCGACCGCTATAACAACTGCAGCGGCACTTCCCGATATAACACTGCTTCCCATAAAAGCTATATTTGTATATTCTGTGATATTGTCCTTCTTTTCACAGACACCGGCAAGCTTTTCTATAGGTTCGCTCTCACCGCTTAAGCTTGATTGACTGACAAAAAGGTCCTTTGCTTCTATTATCCTTACATCGGCAGGAATCATATCTCCTGCCGAAAGGTAAACTATATCACCTACTACAGCTTCATCCAAAGGAATTTCTATATGATTTTTATTCTTTCTTGTCACGGTACATGTGGTTTTAATCATAGCAAGCAGCTTCTCTGCGGCATCACCGCTTCTACCCTCCTGAATGAACCTGAGTACACCGGACACAAATACCATTGTTAAAATAATAATTACGGTAATAGGGTTAAAATCCTTTTTTGTATTTCCGAACATATGCAGTAACGGAAATACAATATCCGTTACTGTAGATACAACAGCTAAACAAACAAGTACGACTGTAAAAGGATTTATAAAAGCTTCCTCAAGCTTTTTGGCAAGTGACTTTTTCTTTTCCTTTTTTACCTTATTTGCTCCATACTTCTCCCTGTTTTTTTGAACAGCTTCTTCACTGAGTCCTTCTAAATCCGTACCAAGGTAGGATTTTATATCCTCAAGCGAGTTGGTTGCCATGTAATCTATATTTTTATTCATCTTACATCCCCTTGATACTCTCCGATATCCTGTCTCTAAGCATCAGTGCATCCACCGCCTGCTTAGGATCCTTATTTTCAAAAAGTACGGCATTTACCTCATCAACAATAGGCATACAGATATTATATTTATCTGCCAAAGCCTTGGCAGCTTTTGCGGAATATACGCCTTCCACCACCATTGCCACTTCTTTCATAGCCTCATCCATGGTCTTTCCCTGTCCCATAAGCATACCGGCTTTTCTGTTTCTGCTGTGCTTACTTGCACAGGTAACTATCAGATCACCGATACCTGACAACCCGTAGAATGTCTCTATTCTGGCTCCCATAGCTGTACCGAGTCTGCTTATTTCAACAATTCCTCTGGTAATAAGAGCAGCCTTGGCATTGTCACCATATCCAAGTCCGTCTGAGATACCTGCCGCCAATGCTATAACATTTTTTAGTGAACCGCCAAGCTCAATACCCAACATATCTGTAGAAGTATATACTCTGAATACCGGACTCATAAATACAGACTGAATCAGCTCAGCAGTCTTTAAATCATTTGCTCCGGCTACACATGTAGTAGGCAGAAGTCTTACCACCTCTTCAGCATGGCTTGGCCCTGAAAGTACTGCTACATTTGCATTCTTTATTTCATCCAAAATCTGCTCTGTAAGTATTTCAAGAGTATTTTCTTCAATACCCTTTGCAACATTTACAATGATTTGTCCTTCTTCATAAAACGGTGCCATTCTTTTCGCAGTACTTCTTGTGAAAATTGAAGGTACTGAAAGCACACAAATCTTGGAGCCTTCCATAGCAACTTCCAAATCAGTCTCAAATCGAATCGCTTCATCAAATACAACACCCGGAAGATTTTTATGTGTACGGGTTTCTCTAAGTTCCTTTATCTCGCTTTCAATTGCAGACCATACCTTTATACTATGCCCGTTATCAAATAGGAGTCTTGCAAGTGCCATACCCCAAGTACCTGAACCAATAACTGAAATATTCATTTTCACACCTTTTTCCCTATTTTATTCTCAGTCCCGCTAAGTAATCTTTTAATATTTGCCCTATGCATAAATATTGATAAAAATCCGATAATAACTATCAAAAGTCTAAACTCCATAGGGAGAACTTCCATCTGTAAAGCCGTAATTTGTTTTTACCAACATATGTGACATACCTATAAAAAAATAATCATTACAACTATCGATGCAAGTGATACATATCTTGTTATAGCAACTATCAAGATAAATATAGCCAGACAAACAAAAAGCAATTCTATAGTCAAGAGCCATTATTATACCTGCTGTGGAAGCAACTCCCTTTCCGCCCTTAAATCCAAGATAGAACGGGAAGTTGTGACCAAGTACCACACCAAGTCCAATATAAAGCATGTACACATAGCTAAGGCTGACATTATCTCTAAAAAATATATCTTACAACCAAACATGGGATCAAAGATTTACAAAAATCTCCAAAAATACTATAAGTCCCGCTTTTGGACCAAGTACTCTGAGAGTATTTGTAGCACCTGCATTTCCTGAACCGTAATTTCTTATATCCATCTTATTGAGCTTTCCGAATATATATCCCGTCTCAATATTTCCGATAAAAATAACCTATTATTAACAGAAGAATTCTAAGCATTATTTGGCGTCCTCTCCTCTTTCTCTGATAATAAATCTTATAGATGTACCCTTAAATCCGAAAGGCCTCTCTAATCTTGTTCTCCAAATATCTTTGATATGAGAAATGCATAAGTTGCTTTATATTTACAAAAATAACAAATGTAGGCGGCTTTACCGCTACCTGTGTGGTATAGAAGATCTTAAGTCTCTTACCCTTATCAGACGGCGGCTGCTGCATTACTGTAGCTTCTGAAATAATCTCATTTAATACACCTGTCTGTATTCTAAGTGTCTGATTCTCTCTGACAATATCTATCATCTCAAAAAGCTTTTGAAGTCTCTGACCGCTTAGTGCAGATATAAAGATAAACTCCGCATATGGCATAAATGAAAGTATTCTCTTTATATTATTTGTATACTCATAAATAGTCTTATTATCCTTTTCAACAAGATCCCATTTGTTTACAGCAACAATAATACCCTTGCCCTTGTCATGTGCAATTCCTGCAATCTTAGCATCCTGTTCTGTGACACCCTCATTTGCATCAATAACAAGTATTACCACATCAGCTCTGTCTACAGCTGTTACAGTTCTGATTATAGAATATCTTTCAATATCCTCTTTTACCTTTGATTTTTCTTCTAAGACCTGCTGTATCAATAAAAAAACATACTCCTGTTTATTATTTACAACCACAGTGTCTATGGCATCTCTGGTAGTACCCTGCAATATCCGATACGATTACTCTGTTTTGACCTGTAAGTCTGTTTATAATAGATGATTTACCTACATTCGGCTTTCCGACTATGGCAATTCTAGGTCTGTCATCATCCTCATCATCCTCAGTGTCCTTATGTTTAAAATGTGCCGCCACAGCCTCAAGTAAGTCACCTATTCCAAGTCTTGATGCAGCTGATACCGGTATCGGATCTCCTATTCCAAGATTGTAAAACTCATATACATCATTTCCAAATTTAGCCATTGAGTCAACCTTGTTTACGGCAAGTACAACAGGCTTTCTTGATTTTCTGAGCATATCACAAACCTTAGAATCAGAATCCACCAGTCCTTGACGCACATCTGTAATAAATACAATTACATCTGCCGTCTCAATAGCTATCTCAGCCTGTTCTCTCATCTGTGAAAGTATAATATCACTGCTGTCCGGCTCTATACCGCCTGTATCTATAAGTGTAAAATTCATATTCAGCCATGTACAATCAGCATATATTCTATCTCTTGTCACTCCCGGGGTGTCCTTTACTATGGAAATAGGCTCCCCTGCTATGGCGTTAAACAATGTAGATTTTCCTACATTCGGCCTGCCTATAATGGCAACTACGGGTTTACTCATTATTAACTCCTTTTTCATATGCCTTATAGGCATTTTCTTCTATATACTTATCAGAAACTATTGCATTAACCAGATCATATCCTGACTGACCGACAATAACGGTTTTGACATTTAATTCTCTTTCAATATCGGTTCTGGTCAAATCATCCAGCAATACCTCTTCTCCGCTTCTAAACATATTTACCGACAATAATAATCTGTCACCAAGTTCCTTACCCTTTAACTGATTTATTATATCAACTCCGGTTAAAAGTCCTGCCACAGTGATTCTTTCTCCAAAGAAATCATTTCTTATGGTATAGAAATTTATCTTCTTTGCAGGGAATCTTTTTTCAACCTTTTTTGCAAGCTCCTTCATGGAATGTGCAGGCAAAATGGCTGTTGCAATACTTATAACTTCTTCCTTTTGTATATCTTCTTTATCTATTTGCAAGGTTTCTATCGCATCTTGTACTTCCTCACTCAGAAGTCTAAGCATACCTACTCCGTTTTCAAGCTGAATATATCCGTCATAGGTATCTTCACCCGGCATTTCTCTTTCTGCAATCAGATAAAACTCATCACTTGCCTGTGCAAAATGCATATTGCATTTTTCCATAGCCTTTCTTTGAATATCCTCTATGATTTCTATAGTCTCTATTGCCTTAGCCTTATCCACAAGTGAAAGTCTGGGCAAATCGTCTCTAAACTTTGTAATACCTACCGGCACTACGGATACACTCTCCATTGTAGGAGCATATTTTAATAAATCGTTCAATGTGCGCTTTAGCTCTTCGCCGTCATTATAACCCGGACACATAACCACCTGTCCGTTCATAGGAACATTCTTCTCATACAGCTTATCTATATATCTGAGTGATTCTCCGGCAAAGCGATTGTGAAGCATTTTTTTTCTAAGTTCAGGATTTGTAGTATGTACGGATATATTTATAGGGGCAAGATTAAATCTTATTATTCTGTCTATATCTGCATCCTTCATATTTGTGAGTGTTACATAATTACCCTGTAAAAAGGAAAGTCTGGAATCATCATCTTTAAAATAAAGCGTCTCTCTCATTCCCTGTGGCATCTGATCTATAAAGCAGAATATACAGTTGTTTGTACAGGATTTATAATCGCTCATAAGTCCCTCTTCAAACTCAATCCCTATATCTTCATAGTCATTTTCAATATCCAGCTCCCACTCTTCACCATTTGCCTTTTCAATCACCATGGTGAACTCTTCGGCATTTATATAATATCTATAATCTAATACATCTTTTATTTCATTGCCGTCGATAGATATAAGCTTATCTCCCGGCTCTATTTCCAGCTCCTCGGCTATAGACCCTTTGGCAATGCTTTTTATTATATGAAAATTCATCTTACTCCATTCATTCGTAAATAGTAAATGACCATAATCATTACTCTTGCTCTCTTATAATAACAATCTCGCATATGTTTGTAAAAGTAAAAAAGCTACTACTTTTTTTACGGTAACAGCCCTCTTAAACAAATATTTATTTCTTTATTCTCTGCAAATTCTTATTTATAAGTGCAAGTACCTGTTCAGGATCCCCCTTATCAGGACTGAAGAATGAAGACATTTCTTCTACAAGCATGCCACCCATTATACCAAGCATGCTCTTTTTAACCTTCATTGTTCCAAACTGATTTACAATAGATACCAATATATCTCCTGCTTCATCATTTCTGACTACATCTTCCACAGTATCCTTTTTATGCTGAAATATTCAGGATTGAACTCAAGCTTTTTAACATCCAGACTTTCCTTGTCCATATCCTCAAACCGGTTCTTAACGCCGCTCTCTTCTTCTTCATCAGCAGGTCTTACATATCCGGCAAAAAGGCTTCTCTTCTCTGACAAATGTGGTTCTGTCAGATATTTCTTCATCGTCACTTATGCCTACCGCCTTTATATAATTTGCACCCATATTAAGGCTTACATTCTCAAATATAAAAATCTTTTTCCCTTCTTTTTCGCCAAGGTCAGTGCCGTTTACAAACAATCTTACCTTTTCCATATTTGAATAGATTTTTATATTTATCTTTTCATCACTTCTGATTGCAAATCTCTTGCTTGCAATGTGAACAAATTTCTCATCTGACCAATATGCCTTATATACATAGAAAGCGTCTTTCTTTATTTTTCTGTCTATAGTTACAAGACCTTTGTTGTTTCTACCCTGAACACCGCCTTCATCTCTCAAATCACAGCCGAAGTCAAACATATTCCAAACATATGAACCCCAGATTTCAGGTCTCTCATCAAGAAGTTTTACCATATGCTCATGATACTCAGCTTGATACTCCTCAGTATAATCCTTGCATTCAGGAGTATCTGAGTGCCAGCTTATAATACCCTCACAACCATACTCTGAAAGTCCTACCGCTCTGTTTGGATGCATGGCTCTAAACCTATCAAACCATACTTCGTTATCTATATACTTTCCGCCATACCATCCAAAGTATAGATTGTATGCAAGTATATCTGTAATCTGATTGTGTTCCGAGTCCATAGGAAGCATTGAAACTTGAGCCATTGTTGTAAGTCTTGTTTTATCAATACTCTTTACAAGTTCATCAAGCTCTCTCAAGTTCTCAGTAAGTCCCGGAGTATCTCCTGCAATAGTTATCTCATTTGAAATTCCCCAGAAACATATACTGCTATGATTATAGTTTTGATAAATAAGCTCTTTCATCTGCTCCATAGCATTCTCATGTGCCTTTGGATCCTTATTCATTCTGGATATAAATGGAATCTCAGCCCATACTATAAGTCCGTATCTGTCACAAAGCTCATAGAAATAATCGTCCTGCTGATAATGAGCAAGTCTTACACTGTTTGCACCCACATCCCTTATCAAATCAAGATCGTCAAATTGATCAAGTTTTTCAAGTGCATTACCTTTTCCAAGTCTGTCCTGATGTCTGCTCACACCTCTAAGAGGTAGGCTCTTTCCATTTAAGAAAAATCCCTTGTCTGGGTCTACATAGTACTCTCTGATACCATGATTTACCTCAACATTATCAAGTACTTCATTATGTCTTACAAGCTTCACACTCAATTTATAGAGGAACGGATCTTCTACACTATTCCAAAGATGGGCATCATCTATCTTCAGGCTCAGTTTTGTTATATTCCTTGCAGGTGCAACAACCGACCCGATATCTTCATAGCTATCACCATCTCTTACCTCAACCATAATCATATCGGATTCCAGCGGATCTTTTACATAGGCGGTAATGTCAATTATTGCATCATCACCATCTATCTTTGAAGTAACAGCCACTCCGCTTCCTGCATAATATTCTATATCAAATCTTGTCTTAGGTACCGATATAAGACTTACATTTCTGTATATACCACCATAGAATGTAAAATCAGCCATCTGAGGATATACATCGGAATGATTGGCATTATCCACTTCTACAGCCAGCATAATAACGTCATTTTTCTCAAAAAATCTTGTGATATTAACTCTAAATCTTGAGTATCCGCCTCTATGCTCCTGTACAAACTCACCGTCAATATATATTCTTGCTATCGAATTTACACCTTCAAAATTCAAGATAAAATCACTCTCAGGTGATACAAGAGGTCTTATAAGTTTCTTTACATATACAGCTTTTCCTTTATAGTAGTCATTTCCGCCGTCCTGTCCGTCAAAACCGTTATAGGGTATGAGGAACATTGATCATATCAAAGCTCTCATCTATAATAAGTTTGTCGGTGACTTCAATATTCTTTTTGAAAAGCCAGCCTTCATTCAAATCATCTATGACTCTCATATATTTCCCTCCCGGAATATATTCAATAATATCCACTCTGTTATGCACTGGCTTTTTTTCGCATTTTTTTCTTAATTTTGCAAATTAAAAACAGTGAATCGATATCTTTAAAAACAGCACAATATTATAGTAGCATTATTTTTATAGATGAATTATAACAAGAAAATTAATTAAAAAAATACTGTCTTTTATTTTGAAATAAAATGTATACATAACATTGTTAGTTTTTAAACAATTTTTATTTAAAAATCAAATTTTTTTATAGTCAAGAGATTGAAAGTTATATTGTTGACTTCACATTTTTTTAATAGTGTATAGTATCTTCGTAAATAAATAATAATATTTGTAGTTTTTACAAATCTTAAGTTCCCAGGAGAAAAATGCCAAACGATTTTTGTATTTAGAGATCAATTGCCTATAGCGCCTCTAAAGATTGCCGCTCTTGAAAGCTGCTATGATTTTGCAAAGAAAGTCAATGATTACATTGTTGAGTTCAGAAGAAATGATACTACCGAGCTTATGAACAGTAAAATGGACTTGCATTACAGAGGCTATGACTGTGATAATTATCTTCTTGATATTGCCTGCCCCAGATTCGGTTCAGGTGAAGCCAAGGGCATAATAAAAGAATCAGTTCGTGGTACAGATGTATTTGTAATGGTGGATGTATTAAATCACTCTCTCAGCTATAAGCTTAACGGTTTTACAAATTATATGTCACCTGACGATCACTACCAAGACCTTAAGAGAATTATCGGTGCAAGTATTGCCAATGCAAAAAGAGTTAATGTTATCATGCCTTTCTTATATGAGAGCAGACAGCACAAAAAGACCAAAAGAGAATCTCTTGACTGTGCTCTTGCACTTGCAGAGCTTGTAGACATGGGCGTAAGCAATATTATCACATTTGATGCACATGACCCGAGAGTACAAAACTCAATTCCTCTTACAGGATTTGACAATTTCATGCCTACATATCAGTTTGTAAAGGCATTGTTTGCAAATGTACCTGATTTAAAGGTAAGCAAAGATGATATGATGATTATAAGCCCGGATGAAGGTGCTATGAACAGAGCGGTTTATCTTGCAAACAACCTCGGCGTGGATATGGGTATGTTCTATAAGAGACGTGATTATTCAAAGGTAATTGACGGCAGAAACCCTATAGTTGCTCACGAATTCCTTGGAAGCAGTGTGGACGGCAAGGATGTTATTATCATGGATGATATGATTTCTTCCGGTGAAAGTATGCTTGATACAGCAAAAGAGCTTAAGAAGAGAAATGCAAAGAGAATTATTATCTGTGCTACATTCGGTTTGTTTACAAACGGTCTTGATAAGTTTGATGAATTCCATAATCTCGGACTTATAGATTATGTTTGTACAACAAATGTTCATTACAGAAATCCTGAGCTTCTTACAAAGCCATGGTATCTTGAAGCAGATATGACAAAGTATCTTGCCGCTATTATAAACTCATATAACCATGATGTTTCAATAGGGTAAGAGCTTGTCACCTACACTTAAAAATACAAAAATTTCGTATCAAAAATTTAAATAAAAAGGGATGCCCGGAAATAAGTGATTTTACTTCCGGACATCCCGTTTTTTTATTTTATACATTAAATGTACTTCCACCTATAAATTCTCTTAAAAATAGAATTTGAAGGAACATTATCACTTGGTATACCGAGGAAATAGTCAAGGAACTTTAAAAGTCTCTTTGCCTCAGGATATTCCTTGCTGTCTTTTTGTACACTGAATAATACCGGCTCAACATATTGCTTTATAACCGCAATCTCGTAGTTTTAGAGCCGAGTTGAAAGTTGCATCCGCGCTGCTTTGATATGGGAATATATACTTTTCTTCCCCTCTTCTTACAGAATCCCACATTGAAATTGTCTTTGTAGGTGAAGTGCCTCTCTTTCTGACATCTCTTATCATTCTTCTGAGTAATCTGCCGTCTGTAGTAGGTATACGATTGTGCTCGTCTATATTTAATTGAGTCAAAGCACTTATATATATCTTATATCTGCTGTCCTTAGGCAATCTGTATGAAAGTTCATCATTCAAACAGTGTATACCCTCTATAACAAGAATATCATCCTTACCAAGCTTCAAGAAGTTTCCGTTGTATTCTCTCTGCCCGATTTTGAAATTAAAGCTTGGAATCTCCACTTCTTCCCCGTTCAAAAGAGCCAACATATCTTCATTAAACTTTTCAATATCCATTGCGCCAAGACATTCAAAGTCAAGCTCACCATGTTCATCTCTCGGTGTATCTTCCCTGTTCTTAAAGTAATTGTCCACCTCAAGAGGATGAGGTTTCAATCCGTGAGATCTTAATTGTATACTGAGTCTGTGTGAAAATGAAGTCTTTCCTGATGAAGACGGACCTGCAATCATAACAAGTTTTACATTGCCTCTTTTTACGATATCATCCGCAATATCTCCAATCTTCTTTTCCATGTATGCTTCAGAAATAAGAATCATTTCATTTGTCATACCGTTTGCAATCATCTCATTTAGAGAACCTACATCGGCAACTCCCATATCTTCGGCATTCTTACTGGCATTATTAAGCTCATTAAAGATTTTTTCTTCAGGAACAAACTCTTCCACCACTTCGGGGTTATCCTTCTTAGGTATAATAAGAACAAGTCCGTCCTTGTATTTTGTCAGGCTGAATTTATTTACAAATCCTGTTGAATACACAATATAGCCGTAATTATAGTCTATATAGTCCTCAAGCTTATATATATTTACTCTGGACACTCTTCTAAACTTAAAAAGTTTTTCCTTTTTCAAAAAAACCTGCATCATGAAACATCTTTATCGCAGTATCGGTATGAACACTCATCTTCTCTATTCTGATATTTTTCATCGACAATTTCTCTCATCCTGCCGTCTATTTTATCAATATCAAACTCAGATTCACCGTTCATTCTGATAAACAGTCCGTTTCCGGTAGAAAATTCTACAATCGGTTTTATATTCTCACCATATATATCTTTAATAGACTTTAAAAGTATAAGTACGGCACTTCTTTCATATGTGGAACGTCCGATAGCATCACTTAAAGTAACAAATTCAAGTTTTATATCAGATTTTAAAGTCTTATGCAGCTCCTGCAACTTTACCGTCTACCTTGACTAAAAGTGCCCTTTTCTTATGCTCCGTTACTATATCAAAATAACTTGTATTCTCTTCATATTCAAATACTTCGTTGTTTATATTTACTTTAAACTTTTTCATTATTTTATTTTTCTGATCCATCCCTGTGGTGCTTCTATTTCGCCCATCTGTATTCCTGTAAGGGTGTCATAGAGTTTCTTTGTAATCTCACCCATTCCTTCCATACCGGCAGGTAAGCTTATTACTTCTTCTCCTCTGTAGATCCTTCCTACAGGTGAAATAACTGCTGCAGTACCGCAAAGTCCCGCCTCTTTGAATTCTTTTATTTCGTCAAAGGCAACCGGTCTTTCCTCTGTCTTAAGTCCAAGATAATGCTCTGCAACATAAAGAAGTGATCTTCTTGTAATTGAAGGCAATATTGAATTTGACTTCGGTGTAACTACGGTGTTATCTTTTGTAATAAAGATAAAGTTTGCGCCTCCTGTCTCTTCGACATAAGTTCTTGTAGCCGCATCCAGATACATATTCTCATCAAATCCGTTTCTATGAGCTTCCATAAGAGGATGTATGCTCATAGCATAATTAAGCCCTGCCTTGATATGTCCCGTACCTCTCGGTGCTGCTCTGTCAAACTCACTTACAGTAATTGTGATAGGCTTTGCACCGCCCTTAAAATAAGGTCCGACAGGTGTTACAAACATTCTGAACTGATACTCTGCAGCAGGCTTAACTCCGATTACAGGCGATGAAGCAAACATATAAGGTCTTATATAAAGTGTTGCTCCCGAACCGAAAGGCGGTACCCACGCTTCATTTGCAAGTACTACCTTGTCCACCGCTTCAAGGAATCTCTCCTCATCAAACGGCGGCATCTCAAGTCTTTTAGCTGAATCATGCATTCTCTTTGCATTTAGATCAGGTCTGAATGTAACTATATGTCCGTCCTTTGTTCTGTATGCCTTTAAACCCTCAAAAAAACTTCCTGGCAATACTGTAAAATACCTGCCGACTCATTTATCGTAACATTTGAGTCTGTCAAAAGCTCTCCATCATCCCACTTTCCGTCTTTAAAATTGCTGACATATCTGTAATCAGTAATTCTGTAGTTGAAACCTATATTTCCCCAATCTAAATCCTTTATTTCCATGATAGCCTCCTATTGTTCATTAAGTTTGGCAAGTTTTTGCAGCCTGATCCGCCGCAATACATCCGTCTATAAGCTCCTGAATATCACCATTCATTATCTTATCAAGTTTATATAAGGTAAGATTTATTCTGTGATCGGTTACTCTTCCCTGTGGGAAGTTGTAAGTTCTGATTTTTTCAGATCTGTCACCTGTACCGATCTGGCTTCTTCTGTCTGCCGCCTCGGCACTTTGCTTTTTCTCAAGCTCTATTTCATAAAGCTTTGATCTAAGAAGTGCAAATGCCTTTTCCTTGTTTTGCAACTGACTCTTTTCTGTCTGAGAATAGATAACAATGCCTGTAGGATAGTGAGTAAGACGAACTGCAGAGTCTGTAGTATTGACACACTGTCCACCGTTTCCGCTGGCTCTCATAACGTCTATTCTGACATCATTCATATCAATCTGTACATCTACTTCCTCAGCCTCCGGCATTACCGCAACAGATGCTGTAGAAGTATGTATTCTTCCGCCCGACTCTGTCTCAGGTACTCTTTGTACTCTGTGAACTCCCGACTCATACTTAAGTTTTGAATAAGCACCCTTACCGCTTACCATTGCCACAACTTCCTTGTATCCGCCTATACCGTTCTCATTAACATCAATCATCTCAACCTTCCAGTTTTGAGACTCCGCATAATGAGTGTACATACGATACAGCTGCATAGCAAAAAGTGCCGCCTCGTCACCGCCTGCTCCGGCTCTGACTTCCAGCATTATATTCTTATCATCATTAGGATCTTTTGGTAAAAGTAAAATCTTTAGCTTTTCTGAAAGTTCCTCTTCCAGTCTCTTACCCTCGGCAAGCTCTTCCTTTGCCATCTCCCTCATTTCTTCATCGTTCATCTCAAGCATTTCAAGTGCATCCACCTGTAATTGCTTTGCTTTTTTATATTCTCCGTAAGTTTCCACTAATGGGGCAAGATCTGACTGCTCTTTCATCAGCTTTCTGAATCTGTTTGATCATTAGCCACATCACCACTGGCAAGCTCTGCCATGATTTCATCATAATGTACTACTATATCTTCTAAATTATCAAACATCTTTTCCTCTTATGATTTTTTTTATTTAACTGTATATTATTGCAACTCTGTCTAAGTTTGCCAGGTCCTTTTTTTATAACTACATTTTTTTGCCTTCAAACAAAGCTCTTATATCATTCGCTTCATCATAGCCTATTTCAAGAGCCAATACTCCGTTGTCTGCCAAATAGTTCTCATAATTTTCGGCAATTATTTTATAAAATTTCATGCCGTCAGCATCTCCGTCAAGTGCCAGTCTCGGTTCAAAAATCCTTTAACTTCACTTTTCCAAAGTGTCTACAACATCGCTCTGTATATAAGGCGGATTGGATACTATGATATCATATTTATTTTCACATGTTAAGCTTGAAAACATATCGCTCTTTAAAAAATTGATATCCAAATCAAGCTCATTTGCATTTCTTTTTGCAACTTCGAGTGCCTTATCTGATATATCCAGAGCATCAACTCTCTCAAATACTCCAAGCTTTTTTAATGCAATAGCTATAGCTCCCGAACCTGTACAAATATCAAGTATTATTTTACTCTTATCTTTTTTTGAGATCTTTAAAACTTCTTCAACCAGCACTTCCGTATCAAATCTCGGAATAAGTACATTCTCATTGACATAGAGTGGAAGTCCGCAAAAATATGCCTTATTTAAAATATACTGTATAGGCATATGACCAAGCCTTTTTTTACATATTCATTCAATGTATCAAGCTTTGATATATCCTCTATTTCATCATACTTATACATTGTCCATTTTGAAAAATCAAAATCGAATATCTCATATATAAGCAGGAGTATATCCGATTTTTGCATCCTTGAAGTTTTTTTCTTCCAAGAGCTTTTACATATTTATCAAAAAGCTTCAATATATTTCATATCAGAAGTTTTCCTCTAAGTATGCTCTCCAGTCAAATACCCTTTCAACTGCAGCAATAGCTACCTCAACCATATCAGGTGTAGGCTCCTTTGTGGTAAGTCCCTGCATCCAAAGTCCCGGCTTACTTATAAGATTTACAAGCCAAAAATCGCTTCTTCCTGCAATTCTTAAAAACTCATAGCTTACTCCGGCTATAACGGGTACCAGAACAATTCTTGATACCGCTCTAAGCCATATGGTATCAACTCTGATTACCATAAAGAATAGTATACTTATCATCATTACAATGATAATAAAGCTTGTACCGCATCTCTTATGCTCTTTTGAGCTCTTCATAACATTTTCCACATTAAGCTCAAGACCATGTTCAATACAGTTTATACATTTATGCTCCGCTCCATGATACATAAATGTTCTTTTAATATCTTCCATTCTTGATATCATTTTTTTATAGAAGATAAATATTGCTATTCTTATTATTCCCTCAAAAATTGCAATTACATAGTAATTATCAATTTTCAATTTAATAATATTGCTGAGAAGCATCGGCAGGACCATAAAAATAGCTATGGATGCTATTACTGAAATAAACATCGTAACACCCATTATCACTTTATCCAGCTTATCTCCAAAAATTGCTATCAACTTTTCTTCAAACTTTGAAGGCTTTGAATCCTCATCGTCTTCAAAAAAGCTTGCTGAATATGACAATGTTTTCATTCCCAAAACCAATGAGTCTATAAATGAAAATATACCTCTAAGGAACGGAAGTCCCAATATCGGCATTCTTGTAGTTAAGCTCTCATATTTATCTTCCATTACCGCAATTGTTTTATCCGGCTTTCTTACAGCTGTAGAATATCTGTCACCGTTTTTCATCATGATGCCTTCTATAACAGCCTGTCCGCCTATTCCTGAATATTTCATATTTACTCCGTAATCTATTTAAAAAGAGCCAGACACCTGCCTGACTCCCCCTAATAAATAGTATTTCTTTATCTTATTATTCAGCCTTAACACCATATCTACGGTTAAACTGCTCGATACGACCACGTGCCTGAGCTGATTTCTGCTGACCTGTATAGAAAGAATGGCACTTAGAACAAATTTCTACGTGGATATCTTCCTTTGTTGAACCTGTTACAAATGTGTTACCACAGTTGCAAGTTACTGTTGCCTGATAATAATTTGGATGTATTCCCTGTTTCATAATTCACCTCTTTTAAAAATTTAACGGTTACATAAAGTAGACTCGTTACAAAGTACACCTTAGGATAGCATAAATGAAGATAAATTGCAAGAGTGTAATTTAGAATGTTTTAGGATCCTCATACGCCCATAATTCATTCCAAGGTAGTTTTGCATATAACTTATCTATATCATCCTTTGTATAAAAAGTACTCCTCCATAAAATACATCCTCAGGAAAACAGCTTAAAAATATCTACGAAAAAAATTCCAACAAAAGTCTTTCTCTACCTGATATATCCTCGAAAAATAATATAACTTGGCACTGTTTCTCCCATACTTGGAATATAGTATTCATGTGATTCTTTCGGCTTCGGATAAAAAAATAAATTATAATATTATCATTATAATCAAACGAATCCCATTGATAATCGTCATCATCCCATTTTCTTTTCCAATGATCATTAATAAAACTAATACTAAAACTTTCGCCTGTACTTAATTTATCTTTTTCTTTACTGCCCTTGTGTCAAGTATTGGATACATTTTATTAAATTTCCAATCTGCTTCACTTCTATCTTAACTTCAACACCGGATTTTTCAATAGGTTATTGATAAGGTCTGTATAAATCATCTGATCGACCACTTCCGTTATGCTTGTGATTCTTTGCCCTGCATCTTTGGAAGATGCTCCACAATGATAGATTCTCTGATGTTCGGTATTCCAGTCGATAATAATGTATCTGTCATGAAACTCTCCACCGGATTTTTGGAATGTTATCTTTCTAAACGGATACTCCTTACAAAAATCCTGATATTCAAGGGTATGAAGTCCTTTGCCAATGTTATCACTGAATATAATGACCTTTACCGATGAAGGGACATCTTTTAACAAGACCAAGGTTTTCACTCCGATGTAGTTATCGACGATATAAATACTCTTTTTCGCTATGCTGTAAATGTCCTTATAAGCAAGATTCGCTTCGACCGGCTGTCCATTCAAAAGTAAAAATCCATATTTGAGCTGTGGATTGCTAAGGTCGAGAATCAAATCAGACAGCTCAGATTTATGCACCACGTTATTTAAGGTGTCCATCACTTCTGCTACCTGATCTTCCACATCTCTTAAATCTCGTCTTAAATCCTGCATTTCCACAACATTACTTGTGATCTGCATCGAAAGCTGTAAAAACTCTCTTTTCCCAATCAACCCTTGATTTTCTACGATGTAGTCTTTCATCTTCTTAAAGGTACGAATCAGAGCTTTACTCTGCTTGACCGCAAGCTCTCCTTTGAGAACTGTCATCAGCATATAGATTCCCTGCTCGGTAAAAAGCATGAGGATTGTACTTAATATTACTACCTCTTCCTGCACTCTTATTCAAGGTCACATTTTGTGACCTTGAAAGTTCAGATACTTCCTCGTCAGTTAATCGGAACATAAAATCTTCATCAAATTTTTCAATATTCCTTTTTACTTGCTGATTAAAAGCTTTTGTTTCATACCCATAAATCTCTGCCAGTTCAAAATCAAGCATAACTTTCTGTCCCCTAATAATATAAATCTTTTTACAAGGGATTCATGATTTACAAGCATCATCTCGTCTTTTTTTATCCATCTTTTTCATCACCTTCCTCAAATCTCCAAAACAATCTCAACCGTATTCTTATCATAAACATAGATTTTGTCTATGACTTCGTTTATCCAGTCTAAAACAAGTCCTCCTTTTGCTACCTCTTCTCTTAGCTTATCCACATTCAGATGATGTTGGTGTTAGAATATATTTAGTACAAAACAAAAATGAGATATTTCCTTATTTGTTATATAATAAACCTTAGGAGGAACTCATTATGTCAAGTAAAAAGAAACCATCACTCAAAAACAGTTTAAGCTGGATGCTATAAACTATCGAAATGAACATCCGGATCTTACTCAAGTTGAATGTGCCAAGAATCTTGGCATTGGTGTTAGTACACTTGCCAAATGGGAAAGTCAATTTCGTAATAATGATGGTGACATTCCCGTTCGTGGCTCAGGTAACTATCAATCTGATGATGCAAAAAGAAATAGCTCTCCTCAAACGTGAGCTACGTGATGCTCAGGATGCTCTTGATGTACTAAAAAAAGCCATAAGCATTCTGGGGAAAAGTTAACTATTGCTATCTATACAGAGGTTTCTGCAAAGGTAGAGGCAGCTAAAGTAAATGGGCACCGTGTCTCTACTTCCGGAATGCTTAAATTTTTGGGTGTGTCTCGATCCGGATATCGTTCTTTTCTTAATAGAAAAATATCTTCTGCTATTCAGAGGAAGGAAGCTATTAAGAAGAATATCCGGCTTATTTATGATGCTTCAAAACAAAACTATGGTGCTCCTAAAATAACCAAAGAACTTCGTAAGTCAGGTGAAACTATTACTGAGCGCACTGTAGGCAAATATATGCGTGAAATGGGTATTAAAGCCCAATGGATTAAGCCTTTTACTACCACTACCAGAGACTCTGATTTCAGTACTGAACTTACAAACATACTTGATGAACAATTACTCTTCTACTCAAAATATTTATCTACCAATTTTTGTAGTTTCCCTTCTTTAGCCGCAGGGATGGTATCTTCTAGAACAAAGTTCTTTCTACTAATATCTCGAGAAAGATTTCCAAAGATAAAATTAGTGGAAATATTATAGATAAATGGTGAAGGCACAAATCCACAAACTTGATTTTCTAGGATACGTTTTAAACGTTCTTCAAAATTTGGAAATGTATTTTTCAGACATTTGCTATTATATAATCGCTTAACGAGTTCTGCGATATAGAAGCCTGATTTCATGTACAAATCAATAAACGTCTTAGATGGATTATAAAAAAATCCTGGGTTATCTTTTTCAAAATCATCCACCATCCTCTTCACCACTCGCTTAAGAGTGAAGATCTCGTTGGTATCATTGTATATATCTGTTACTTAAGTGGTGATACATAATAATCTGGAAGTTTGCCTCTCCAGTCAATCCACATTTGCTCAGCAATTGGAATTAATCTTTCAAGCTCTTCCTTAGTAAATAACTCTGTAGTTTCAGGTAAATCAATTAATGATGTAGGGACTCTCTTCTATGAATCGTTTCTCACTAGCTTTCTTTCCTTCTTCCGTCGGTGGCCAACGATCGTTCTCCGCTTTAAAATCAATTTCACGTGCCGTTCTCCTACCTAATAAATATTCGTTAAAATCAGAAGGATTAATCTCAAAGATACGACGAACTGAAGCTACTCCAAACTCACCAAAAGTGTAGTATTTTTCCTTCATGTGTTCGAAAAATCATATCCTTTTTGGTGATTCAATCTTTCAAAGGTATCAAACTCCTCCCAAGTTATTTTAGTTAAACTCATTTTAATTGCCTCCTAATTTTCTATTGTAAATTCTCCCCATGGAACTTTCAAATTCTTAATTGAATCATAAGGGATATCTATTGCCACAGGTTTACTTAGAATATATAGAGTTCAACATAATTATATAAAGTCCAATCGAATAGTTTGATCGCTCTCCATTTTTAGCCATGTTAATAATATTGTCTATTTCTCTTGGAGTTATCGGAAGATTTTCATGAGGGGTTCCCAATGTGTCATACTATCTTTATAAACAACAAATTTTTATTAATCAACAATTCTCCTTGTGCTTTTTAAGAGGAAAACCATTCTCTAAATCAAAAAGTAATTGTTGATCTTGTTCCTGTAATTTTCATTTTCTACCTCTCGAATATAATTTTTTTCTACCCCTGTTTTAGGATCTATTGTTGTAATCTTAGTAACATTTGGATTGGCCTTCAATCTTGGTAATTCGATATTTTTCCCAAATATTTCCTGGTCTTAGTTCGCTACCAACTACAGCTCTTATTTCACCAGATACTTGCTATGCGTAAACATTCGAAGCTTCCTCCCAAGCTGTTACACTTGAAGGAGCATTAAAATCCCATTCAGGCATTACAATATTCGTATCATCAATCGTAGATTCTAATGTAACTCCTCCTTTATTTTTTTGCTATTTTTCGCAACATCCATTCCTCCAATACTATCTGTTTGTCCTGACCAGAATCATCCTTTTTTTATACATATCCGGACTTTTATAAATCCACTCTGCATCAGGCTCAGGCATATTATATATTGCATCAATATGATGTTTCCTGAATGTGTAACCGTTATCAACATAGAATGTGCTATTTGGGTATTCTTCCATATATCTGTGTACTATTTCCAATATGATAAGTTCTTTTCCAATCATATCAGGAAAGCGAAAGAAGGTAACAAGCTCATTTTTTTTTGATTTTCTTGTGAAAACCTCCTTTATATCTACATAAGCATAAATTTGAATCATTGGCGCAGGATCTTCTTCATCAAAAAAATCGTATTCATTATCTTCCTTAGACAGTATAAGACTACCATCTCTTTTACGTATCATCACTATTCTATGGTAGTTCATAGCATCAAGGATTTCTCGCATCCTGGTATCAACAAATATATTTCTTTCCTTAAATTTTTCTAATATTCTTCCCTCACATATCATATGTACATCCCCTTCTTATACTGCTGCCACAAGAGATCTTTTTTACAAAGTATCCGGACTGTAATATATCCAATTTGAGTCTTTATTACAGTATACTTTTTCAATGTCTTCTTTTGTATAAACATATCCTGACGCACTTAAGAAAAATATCCTCAGGAAAAGAGTTTAAAATATCTATAAAAAAACTCCGATATTATCAATTCTCTTCCTTTAATGTCATCAAAGTAAATATATGCATAATAATGGCAATTTTCTCTTGGATAAAAAACTTATACACTCCTTCCCTATCTCTCTCCGCCAGGAACATATTTAAGTACATATTGTAAACTCTTTTTCTTATATTACTTTCATCATCCTCTTCTAGTATACTTGCAGACAAACTGTAAAAATCATTTGAGTCACTAATTGAACAATGTGTATATCCTATTGACATTAAAATGTTTATGACCTTTTCCATGTCTTTTTATCAGCTGTTATTCTTTTTCTTAATATACCTGTGTGCCACATTATTAAAAATCTCCTTTATCTCCTCAAATCTATTTATCCATTTAATTCCCTGATATAGCAAGGTATTTTGTCTGCCGGCCATACTTTTTCATTTCCATGTATTCCCCTTCTTCTATCATCTTGTTTATAGCTTCTCTAAACCAATCTATAAGTTTATCAACTTTTTTTAGTAAAGAAGAGCTGTTAGATATAAAACAGCTCCTCTTAAAAAAATATCAATAGTATAATTTAGAATGTCTTAGGGTCTTCATACGCCCATAATTCATTCCATGGTAGTTTTGCATATAACTTATCTATATCATCCTTTGTATAAAAAGTACTCCTCCATAAAATACATCCTCAGGAAAAAGCTTAAAAATATCTATGAAAGAATTCCAACAAAAGTCTTTCTCTACCTGATATATCCTCAAAAATAATATAACTTGGCACTGTTTCTCCCATACTTGGAATATAGTATTCATGTGATTCTTTTTGGCTTCGGATAAAAATAAATTATAATATTATCATTATAATCAAACGAATCCCATTGATAATCGTCATCATCCCATTTTTCTTTTCCAATGATCATTGATAAAGCTGATACTAAAACTTTCGCCTGTAATTAATTTATCTTTTTCTTTTACCACTTGGATAAAAACTTCATCTTTGTAAATATATCAATTATTATATCCAAGTCTTTTTCTGTTGGATATTCACCTTTTCTAAATAACGATGCCAGTACTCCCATTATCTTAGTACTCCCTAAATTAATATTTTTATTATTTACTCTTCTTTTTATATGTATCCGGATTTTTATAAATCCATTCTGCATCCAGTTCTTTTTAAATTATAAATTCTATCTATATCTTGCTTTGTAAAATAAAGTCCATTATCTATATAAAATATAGAATCGCTATACTTTTTCCATATATTTATGTAATATTTCAAGTATAACCAGCTCTCTGCCAAGTATATCTGTAAATCTGAAAAAAGTTTCAAGTCCTGCACTCTCTGCTTTTTCAGTCGGAAACTCTTTACATTCTTTGTATGCATATACGTTTTAATAAAGATGAGTATCATTCTTATTTATTTTATCGTTTCCTTTCTTTATATATATTAGGTCTGTAGTTTCCTTTTTCAAGAACTATATATTTAATATATCCAAGTTCTCTCAATATATCTACAAATTTATACGCAATAAATCTCTTCTCTATACAGCCTTTTATTTAATATTCTACCCTCATATATCATTATCTGCTCCCTCTAACTTAAAAAAACTATCCGGACTAATATATAACCAATTAGGATCATAAGTTTTTGAATATATTTTATCTATGTATTTTTAGTATAAAAACTTATCACAGTCCCAAAAATATCATCCGGATAAAGCTCAAAAATATCTATGTAAAAATTCCAATATTATTATTTCTATAGAGCTAACATTTTCAAAAAAATAAATAAGAGTAATATTTTTTTACAAGTTTTGGGACAATAAAAACATTTCCTCATCATTCTCTATTAAATCGATATAAATAATTGTACTCTTTTTAAAGTTCTCTGAATTAACCAACTCATCATCAGTAATCGGCATAGCTATTGTTAATATATAAACATCTGTTTCATCCTGTATACTAAATCTTGCATAACCTAACGACACAAAAATATTTATTATCTCTTCTATTCTTATATAATCAGGGTGAATTTCACTTCTTAAAAGTCTCATTGCTGTTGCCATCGATTTTTATGTCTCCTCAAGTTCTTCAAAAACAATCTAAAATGTACCGGGATCCTCATACATCCAAGTCTCATTCCATGGTACCTTCGCATATAACTTATCTATATCATCCTTTGTATAAAAGTGACTTCGCCTAAATACATCTTCCGGAAACAATTTAAAATATCTATGCAAAAATTCCAGTAATAATCTGCCTCTACCTGAAATATCTTCAAAGTTAAGGTAATCCGGTACTTCTTCTCCCATACTTGGAATATATTCTCCAAGCTCTATTTCCACATTAGGGAAAGAAGTAAATTCTAATATGGTCATTATCATCTAATGAATCAAATTCGTTCTCATCCCACTTTCTTATCGACTCATCATTAAAAACTCACAGTTGAATATACTCTTTCACCTGAAGTAATATTCAACTTATTACTTGAATAAAAATCCCATTTCAGTAAATATATCAATTATTATATCCAAGTCTTTTTCTGTTACATATTTACCTTTTCTAAACATTGACGCTGATGCTCCCATTACCTTAATGTCCTCCCTAAAATTATTTTTTTAGTGTTTACTCTCCTTTATCATATTTATCAGGATTTTTGTAAATCCACCCTACATCGAGGCTCAGGCATATTATATATTGCGTCAATATTATGTTTCCTGAATGTATAACCGTTATCAACATAGAATGCGGTATTTGGATATTCCTCCATATATCTGTGTACTATTTCCAATATGATAAGTTCTTTTTCCAATCATATCAGGAAAGCGAAAGAAGGTCTCAAGTCCCCTGTTTCCTTGACTTTCTTATGAAAAATCTCTTTTTATATCTACATAAGAATAAATCTGAATCAATGGTGCAGGATCCTTTTTATCAAAAATCATATTCACTGTCTTCTTTAGACAGTATAATATCATAATCTCTTTTACCTATCATCAATCTTCTATTGTAGTTCATAGCATCAAGTATTTTCCACATGCTGACACCGATAGATGTTTTTCTGCCCTCAGATTTTTTTGTAATATTCTTCCCTCACATATCATATATAATTCTCCCTTTTATACTGCTGCCACAAAAATAGTCCTGTTAAGCATATAACTTATCTATATCATCCTTTTTTATACATATCCGGGCTTTTATAAATCCACTCTGCATCAGGCTCAGGCATATTATATATTGCATCAATATGATGTTTTCTGAATGTATAACCGTTATCAACATAGAATGCGGTATTTGGGTATTCTTCCATATATCTGTGTACTATTTCCAATATGATAAGTTCTTTTCCAATCATATCAGGAAAGCGAAAGAAGGTAACAAGCTCATTTTTTCTTGATTTTCTTGTGAAAAGCTCCTTTATACCTAAATAAGCATAAATTTGAATCATTGGCGCAGGATCTTTTTCATCAAAAAAATCGTATTCATTATCTTCCTTAAACAGTATAAGACTACCATCACTTTTATATATTGTCACTATTCTATGGTAGTTCATAGCATCAAGTATCTTTAGCATCCTGCAATCAACAGTTATACTTTTTCTCTCAAATTTTTCTAATATTCTTCCCTCACATATCATATGTACATCCCTTCTTATACTGCTGCCACAAGAGATCTTTTTTACAAAGCATCCGGACTGTAATATATCCAATTTGAGATCTTTATTACAGTATGCTTTTTCAATGTCTTCTTTTTGTATATACATATCCTGACGCACTTAGAAAAATATCCTCAGGAAAGAGTTTAGAAATATCTATATAAAAACTCCGATATTATCAATTCTCTTCCTTTCAATGTCATCAAAAGTAAATATATGCATAATAATAGCAATTTTTCTCTTGGATAAAAACTTATAACGCCCTTCTATATCTATCTCCACCAGGGACATACTTTAAATGCATATTGTAGACTCTTTTTTTATATTACTTTCATCATCATCTTCAAGTATACTTGCAGACAAACTGTAATAATCATTTGAGTCACTAAATCGAACAATGTGTATATCCTATTGACATTAAAATGTTTATGACCTTTTTCCATGTCTTTCTTTTATCAGCTGTTATTCTTTTTCTTAATATACCTGCACGCCACATTATTTAAAAACTCCTTTATCTCCTCAAAATCTTATCAATATAATTCCCTTATATAACACGTTGGTATTTTTGTCTGCCAGCCATACTTTTTCATTTCCATGATAGAAATACCACTCCGTCATCATATGCTCTCTTAGAATCAATTTCCAATATACATGGACTCTTGTCACGCCTAAGTCCTACTTTTTTTGCTGTATCTATATCGGCTGACAGGTGTACATATTGTCTGCTCATAGGTAAAAGTCCGTTCTTTTTTATGCTCTCAATAAATCTCCTTGCAGTACCATGATATAATTTATCAGGCGGAATCTTCTCTTCCTTTACTATATGCATCGGTATGGAATGACCGTACATAGCTCTTATTTTTCCTGCCTTTATTTCATGTCTTTTCTTTTCAGACTTATCAATCATAACAGCCAAATCGTTCCTTGTTATATTTCAAGCTTACCTTCTGTATTTAGAGCACTCAAAAGCTGTTCAATACTTACCCAGCCTTCTTCGTCCATCTCAAGTTCATACTCCCACGGTGCATGTCGAAGTGCGTATGAAACTTCCTTACTTAATTCCTCATATTTCATCGTATTCCCCTTATTCTATCATCTCGTTTATAGCTTCTCTAAACCAATCTATAAGTTTATCAACTTTTTTAGTAAAGAAGAGCTGTTAGATATAAAAACAGCTCCTCTTAAAAATATCAATAGTAAGTATAATTTAGAATGTTTTAGGATCCTCATACATCCAAATCTCATTCCATGGTACTTTCGCATATAACTTATCTATATCATCCTTTGTATAAAAGTGCACCTCCATAAATACATCTTCCGGAAAACAATTTAAAATATCTATGCAGGAATTCCAGTAATAATCTGCCTCTACAGAAATATCTTCAAAGTAAAGAAAATCAGGTACTGTTTTCTCCCATGCTTGGAATATATTCGCCATAATTTATTTCCACATTAGGATAGAAGTAAATTATAATATGATCATTGTCATCCAGTGAATCCCATTGATAATCGTCATCATCCATCTTCTTCTCCAATGATCATTAGTAAAAGCTAATACTAAAACATTCGCCTTTACTTAATTTTTTTCTTTATCTATGCCACTTGAATAAAACTTCATCTTGGTAAATATATCAATTATTATATCCAAGTCTTTTTCTGTTGGATATTCACCTTTCCTAAACATTAATGCTGATGCTCCCATTATCTTAATATCCTCCCTAACACTCATTGATACAGAATAATTTTTATTCCAGCCTATCTTCAACTTGTACAAAAATTTGTGACAATTTTATTACAACAATCGCCTTATTAATATTATTTTTGTGACTAAAGCAACTACAACTAAATATGAACTGTCCTCCAAATTTCGCCCTATTTATAGTAAAGAAGAGCCATCGAATAAAACAGCCCTTCTTTACTGTGATTATAATTCTCTACTTTTTATATGTATCAGTTTTATAAATCCATTCTGCATCCGGTTCTTTTTAAATTATAAATTCTATCTATATCTTGCTTTGTAAAATAAAGTCCATTATCTATATAAAATATAGAATCGCTATACTTTTCCATATATTTATGTAATATTTCAAGTATAACCAGCTCTCTGCCAAGTATGTCTGTAAATCTGAAAAAGTTTCAAGTCCTGCACTCTCTGCTTTTTAGTCGGAATCTCTTTACATTCTTTGTATGCATATACGGTTAATAAAGATGAAGTATCATTCTTATTTATTTATCGTTTCCTTTCTTTATATATATTAGGTCTGTAGTTTCCTTTTTCAAGAACTATATATTTAATATATCAAGTTCTCTCAATATATCTACAAATTTATACGCAATAAATCTCTTCTCTATACAGCCTTTATTTAATATTCTACCCTCATATATCATTATCTGCTCCCTCTAACTTAAAAACTATCCGGACTAATATATAACCAATTAGAATCATAAGTTTTTTTGAATATATTTTTATCTATGTATTTTTAGTATAAAAACTTATCACAGTCCCAAAAATATATCATCCGGATAAAGTTCAAAATATCTATGTAAAAATTCCAATATCATTATTTCCCTAGATCTAACATTTTTCAAAAATAAATAAGAGTAATATTTTTTTACAAGTTTTGGGACAATAATACATTTCCTCATCATTCTCTATTAAATCGATGTAAATAATTGTACTCTTTTTCAAGTTCTCCGAATCAACTAACTCATCGTCAGTAATCGGCATAGCTATTGTTAATATATAAACATCTGTTTCATCATGTATACTAAATCTTGTATAACCTAATGATACAAAAATATTTATTATCTCTTCTATTCTTGTATAATCAGGGTGAATTTCACTTCTTAAAAGGCTCATTGGTATTGACATCACTTTAATATCTCCTCAAGTTCTTCAAAACTATTTATCACTTTGATTTTGTTTTCATATTTATTCTCCAAATTTATAATGTAATCAACATTATCTACTTTTTTTCATATATAAATACTACAACTTTTTATTACTAAAAATTCAAATAAAGTTCATTTTGTAGGCTGTGTATACTTAAGAATCTGTTTTTCTCTTACAGAATTTAATGATTTTTACTTCAATAATTTGATCACCCTACCATAACATCAATGTCTCCTGCAATATTACCTTTTGTAAGATTATCTATTTCAGCAGAAAAATAAGTTATTTCCTTTTGACATATTATCCCTTATATATTTAGCAACTTTACCCTCTACAACTTCTCCACTATAAGTAGACTGTAATTTCAAATCAATCAATTCATCTATTTTTACTCTTTGATTGATTTGAAATTCTCAAACTATTCCGTTCAAATTTTTATAATACTTGCTATCCCATTTCTCATATAAAAAAATTCTACTGATGATTTTTCCTGCCTTTTGTAGCATCTTCTACCGCCTTTGGTACTTTCTTTTCCATCTCAGGTACTATTTTCTTATCCTCAGGCTTTATATGCTCTTTATAAAGGCTTTTCTTTAACTTATATCATCAACTTTATCTATCGACTTTTCAAGTTCAGGCAGTTTTGTCAGTTTTTAGATTCAGGTATCTCTATAGGTGCTTTTTCTGTCTTAGGTAACTCTATAGTC
>BNJV01002544.1_pt1 | contig 54006 bp, 54 predicted proteins | sample 8540591 | NCBI WGS metagenome assembly BNJV01 (sample SAMD00202457, study PRJDB9452) | human saliva metagenome | host: Homo sapiens | reverse complement strand
ATGGATAATAAACAGAAAGAACAAATGAAGAAAAGGCTTGGTCTTCGGAGGATTAGGGACTGCTGTTTGCGCTCTCGATGTGGTTTATCTTCGCACCTTCGGGCAAGGATAAGACTGCTGCGGAGCAGGGACTCAATGACAGCATCCCGCAGGCAACGACAGAAAAGCTCACGGATAACAAGCTCAAAGCCTATGAATTAGGCGACAAGGCACACGAGGAGGAACAGACCCGCGAGGAGATGGGCAGACTATCGGACTATTTCGCACAGAACACTGCTCCATCAGAGGAGCAGCGTGCAGAGACAGCTGCTTCTACGGCAAAGATAGAAAACTCTATGCATCGCTATGAGGAGAATAATCGCCTCTTGAACTCCTTTTACGCTCCCGACCCACACGAGCAGGAGCGTGAAGCCTTGCGCTCGGAGATAGATAACCTAAAAAAAGAACTCTCTGCCAAAGGACAGCAGGGAGGACAATGAAGAGAAACGACAGCTTGCCTTGATGGAAAAGAGCTATCAGATGGCAGCGAAGTATCTCCCTAAAGCATCAACTCCACCTACCTTCAATAATGGTCTGACGGCAGGAAAAGGAGAAGACGGAAGACACTGTAGGTGGCTCTGACAGCCGCTAAGGGTAAGACCATGCAGAATGAAAAGCCTGCAATGGAAGTTTTGCTGGAGCGTAGGCAGATAGTATCTTCACTTGACCAACCTATGAGCGATGTGTACTTTATGGAGGAATACGGCAAGAAGGCTCGTAATATGGGCTTTTCATTCGCTTGCACAGCACGGTCTCATACTCTGCAATGCGCAATACGCTGAAAGTCGTAGTGGATAGGACTACTGTTCTTAAGGAGGGTGATAATGTCGTACTCCGTCTGCTTGAAAGTGCTAAGGTACAGGGACTGCACATTCCACGGCAGAGCCGACTGATAGCCGTCGCCAAGATAGAAGGTAACCGTATGCACCTGCTTATCAAAAGCATTGAGGTGGACGGGACATATCATAGCCGTCAAGCTCTCGGCATACGACATGGACGGACAGGAGGGTGTGTATATACCAGGCTCGGAGGACATCAATGCGCTTAAGGAAGTCGGGAGCGAACATCGGCGGTTCAATGGGCACATCCTTTACCTTCGCTTCCTCTGCCAAGGACCAGATTATCTCAGAGGCTGCCCGTGGGGTGATGCAGGGTGCAAGTCAGCTGCTTCAGAAGAAGCTGCGCACCATCAAGGTAACGCTCAAGGGTGGCTACCGCCTTTTCTTGGTTCAGTCCAAATAAAACAATCGAAAATGATAAGTAAAAAATAACATCAAATCAAAAAGGAACAATGAAGAAAATTATTTTATCAATGGCTATGCTTGCCATGGTGGGAGCAACAGCCACAGCACAGGAAAACAATGATGGTCTGACACCAAGCCGTCCACTTACTTCGGGAGAGCTTTTTCAAGGTATGAGCCGTGCCATACCAACGGGGCGTGTCGTACTGCCGTATGGTCTTGACGTTACCTTTGACAAGACCGTGCATCTTATCTTCCCTTCTGCCATTCGCTATGTAGACTTAGGTTCGCAGAATATCATCGCAGGAAAGGCGGAGGATGCTGAGAACGTACTACGTGTAAAGGCTTCGGTGAAGGACTTTGAAACGGAAACCAATATGAGTGTCATCTGTGAGGACGGCTCTTTCTATGCTTTCAACGTAAAATATGCCGATGAGCCGGAGAAACTCAGCATTGAGATGAAAGACTTCTTGTCACCAACGGACGGACGCCTACCAAGCAATCGCTCTGACATTTACTTTAAGGAACTCGGCAACGAGTCGCCCGTATTAGTAAAACTGATGATGCAGACTATCTATCAGAATGACAGACGCTGCATTAAGCACATCGGTGCACAGCAGTTCGGCATGAAGTTCCTGCTCCGTGGTTTGTATGCCCATAACGGCTTGCTGTATTTCCACACTCGTATGGAAAAATGGCACAAACATGCCGTACTCAGTGGATTTTATCACCTTTTAAGGTAGTTGATAAGAAGATGGCAAAGCGCACCGCCATACAAGAGCAGGTATTGCAGCCGCTTCGTGCCTATCATCAAGTGATGCAGGTGCGGGGTATGGGCAGTGAACACACTGTGTTTGCGCTCGAGCAGTTTTCTCTTGCAGAAGACAAGCAGCTTGAAGTGACGCTCTATGAGAGAAATGGCGGTCGTACGCTGACTTTTCCATATAACGGCAGAAGACCTGCAACTGGCAAAAGAAGATTGATAACCTCAAATTGAAATGGTAGACATTATGAAGAACAATATCATTTTGATCAGTATGCGTAGCGGTGGCTATGACTTTTCAGTCTTCCATCGCAGGCACAGCGACTGATACCCAAGCAAAGGGGAATAGAGGTCGTAGGGAGTGTTCCGCTTATCAAGGGTGAAAAGTTCCTTTGCAACTGACAATTTTGGCATGGGAGCATCACTCACCCGCTATCTGGGTCGTGAGAACTATACCTTTGTTATGGTAGAGTATGAACAGCAGAATATGCCGTACAGAAGTTATAACGTAAAACTCAAAGGATGCACTCTTTGCAGGTGGGCTATATGCACCCTGTTCTTTCCTGATAGAGGTAAGAACGTGTTTTCTATGGCGGCATATCCGCTTTGGGTGGCTATGAGCAACTGAACGAGGACAAAGAAAGTTGCTGCCCGATGGGGCAACACTGCTCGACCGCTCCCGCTTTGTCTATGGCAGTGCCGTGCATGGCTCGGTGGAAGTGTTCCTGACGGACAGGGTCTCTTTCTTGTAAAGGCGCAGGGACGCTTTCCTCTTGGAACGGATGTGCATCGTTTTCGTCCGGCTGTTTCTGCAGGACTAAGATTTAACTTTTAAGTAGAAGAAAAGATGAAGAAGATATTGAATACGATTTGGGTAATGGGAATGCTGACCCTTGCCGTGTTTTGCCTATCTGCTTGTGATAGGGATTTGGATGTTCAGCAGTCTTATCCGTTTACGGTGGAGACGATGCCGGTTCAGAAGGACATCATAAAGGGGACAGACGGCTGAAATACGCTGCACGCTCAAACGAGATGGTGAGTTTGCCGACACTCGCTATACGATACGTTATTTCCAGTCTGACGGCAAAGGCTTACTAAGAAATGATAACGGGTACTGTCTTCAAGCCCAAACGACCGCTATCCGCTGACAAAAAGATGTGTTCCGCTTGTACTACACCTCGCTGTCATCTGACCGCCAGACGATTGATGTATATGTGGAGGATAACTTTCGGCAGGGTTCAGCAACTGACCTTTAGTTTTAACAACGAGCGGGAAGAGGGCAAGATAAGCCTGCATCTTCTCGCCACTAAGAATATAATGGATGCGAACGATAAATTCTTTTCATTTTACTTTTGTGTATTCTGCCTGTTCTGTCAGCCGACCCTGCCCAGCGCAGGGTGCGGCTGGCAGACTTGCCACCTTTTGAGCGTGCAGTAGTTGTAGTAAAAATACTTTTGAGGGCATGCACGGCTGGAAGAATTATCCGTATGTTGGCTATGGGCATCAGCTGCAACCAGGAGAGCATTTCACAGCGGATATGACAGAACGGCAGGCAGACTCTCTGCTCCGTGCCGACCTATGGAAATGCTTTTGAGCACTTCAAGGGCTATGGTAAGGATGCGCTGTTACTCAGTCTACTTGCCTATAACGTGGGCGTGGGGCGACTGCTCGGTTATGGCAAGCACACCAAGAGTAGGCTGCTGCGAAAGATAGAAGCAGGAGACAGAAATATTTATCGGGAGTACGTTTCCTTTTGCCGATACAAGAGAAAAGTTTTGAGTGGATTAGTTAAACGCAGACAGGTGGAATATGCTCTGTTTTATTTACCTTGATTATCAAAGACGCCTCTTGCGACGTTTTATGCTTCGCAAGAAGCGTTTTCCTGCTGGTTTATTCGACTTTCTCACTATGAATGAGTAACTTTGCGGAAATGAAAACAACATAGAATTATATATCGCAATAGTAACTCAAGTGAAAAATCTATAAAAATTAGTGACATATTAGATAGTATCGAACCAGTACAGCATTATATCGGCATTTTTTTGAAGAGACACCAGACCCAGATATTGAATGTACCGCACAGACACAATTTTTTTATTCAATCGTTTGGTTTACTCAAGGAAAAGGACTTAATGTTATTGATTTTTGAAGAATACGAAATTTGCCCTCAGCGAATTTTTTTACCATAAACTGACAAATTCATAACTGAGAATATTCTGCTGAGACACAAGGTTATTTCATCTTGATGGAAACTTCTTTTTGCTCAACAGTATAATATTGATTTTTTTCTACTCCCTATCAGGATATTGACAAAGAGGAAATCTCTTTTGTGGAGACTGTTTTGAAGAAAAATGCTTGTGGAAGAGGATAAGCAAAAAGCAGGAGATAGCCATTTCCTATTTTTATTTCTTTTGCTTAAGAAAGGGAGAACTATTTATAGGAGTCAGGACACCTTGATTTTTAAGTACAAAAAACTACTTATGGAAAATATCCATACGGATCTACCCATAACAGCCTATGCCGAACGATTGAAAACAACTCCTGAGACACTCAGTGAATTATGCAAAGTGCAAACGGGGCTTTCAGCTAAGCAGTTGCAGTTGGATATGAAAATAACCGAAGCCAAAAGATTATTGTTATACACCTCTCTGAACATCAATGAAATCGCTTTTAAATTAGGATTTGAAGACAACTCTTATTTTGCAAAATTATTCCGACAGAAAACATCTTTCTCACCGACTGCTTTCCAAAAGAAATATCTAAAAAAGTCTTAAAAGCACCCAAATAAAGGAGAAAAATCCTATCCGAATGCATTCTTGCCGAATTATCTTTGCTCCAAAAAAGTTAAAACCGATAATTGGTATTTTGTTTTTATTTATTTCAGTATGTGCAACAGCACAAATAAAAGAAAGAAATATGGAGTCAGAACGTTTTAATAGAGGCTGGGAAAAGCTTAAAGAAATTGATGATGAGGCTGGCAAGAAAGTAATTGAAAGTCTCAAAGAGATTTCTCCCGATTTGGGAAGATTCATTATAGAGTATTCGTTTGGAGATATTTATTCTCGTGACGGATTGGATTTGAAATCGAAAGAAATTGCGGTAGTCGCTGCACTTACAGCCTTGGGCAATGCCCGACCGCAACTGAAGGTTCATCTCAACGGAGCGCTCAATACAGGAAACTCTGTCGATGAGCTGAAAGAGGTTGTTTTACAAATGTCTGTTTATGCCGGATTCCTCTCAGCCATCAACGGGATGAATGCATTAAAAGAAGTCTTGCAGGAACGAAAACCAGCATGGTGTTTCTGACAATGAGGGTTTTGAAGAAAGAAAAACGCCCAAGACCGATTGCAGTTAGGAAAAACAGCAATTGTCGGCGATAGCTCCAGGAATGGTGGAGCAACTGCAAAGCACTTACGATGGTTTTGCTCCCTGAATTGACACAGTTCATACTGAATACGGATATGGAGATATTTTCTCAAGAGAAAAATTTGGATAGAAAAATATCGTCAACAGCCACCATTGCAGCGTTAACAGCCTTGGGCAATGCCCCTACCTCAGTTGAAGTTTCATATCAGAGCAGGCTTGAATGTCGGACTTTCTGAAGAAAGCATCAAGGAAATTATGCTTTTGATGACTGTTTATTCGGGTTTCCCATCCGCCATCAACGGGATGAATGCATTAAAAGAAGTACTTGGCGAAGGTAAATGACCTGTTTCCGCATGGCATGCATATAGCAGAGAGTGCCATTAGAATATGATTCACAGATTTTTCCATTCCGAATCTGGAAATTTCATCGATAATCGGCAGCACTTTCTCGCCCAATGGTGTAAGTGAATACTCCATACGTGGAGGTACTTCCGGGTATTGTTTCTTGGCAATCAATCCCTTTTCGCAGAGGAATTTCAATTCGTTTATGAGCATCTTCTCGCCACTAAAGAACGTAATTGATGCGAACGATAAATTCTTTTCATTTTACTTTTGTGTATTCTGCCTGTCCTGTCAGCCGACCCTTGCCCAGCGCAGGGTGCGGCTGGCAGACTTGTCACCTTTGAGCGTGCAGTTGTCGTAGTGAAAATACTTTGAGGGACTGCACGGCTGGAAGAATTAACCGTATGTTGGCTATGGGCATCAGCTGCAACGGGGAGAGCGTTTCACTGCGGATATGACGGAACGCCAAGCTGACTCCCTACTCTGTGCTGACCCATGGAAATGCTTTGAGCACTTCAAGAGGTATGGGAAAGATGCACTGCTACTTAGCCTCCTTGCCTACAATGTGGGTGTAGGGGCGACTACTTGGCTATGGCAAGCATCCCAAGAGTAGGCTACTGCGAAAGATAGAAGCTGGAGACAGAAACTTCTATCGGGAGTATATTTCGTTCTGCTGATATAAGGGTAAAGTTTTGAGTGGGTTAGTCAAGCGAAGAAAAGTAGAGTTTGCATTGTTCTATATATCATGATTGTCAAAAATGCCTCTTGTGCTTTTTATACTGCAAGAGACATTTTCCTGCTGTTTTATCTCGACTTTCTCAATATGAATGAGTAACTTTGCAGTAGTAATAATCTAAGATAGACACTATGATGGATAAAAATAAAAATAGATTGGGGAATATTGTTATGGTATAAAAAGTTTGAAGCTATGAATTTTCTTTCTCTGAAGGAAAGCATTCTCATTTAATATATGCACCAAATGGGACTATGAAAACTCATTTGCAAAAACAATGAAATACTTATCTGGACAGACAAAGGAAAAACCTTGTGATCAACTATGTGAAGCAAATAAGGCAAAATACAGGTTAACGACAGATGAAAAAGATATTTCACCAGATTTTATATTTGTAGTCAATGGTGATGAAGATATAAATTACTCAAAAATCATTTGTTAATTTTTCTTGCCAGTGCAGAGTTGAAAAGCAAATATGATGAGATATATCAGAAAATTAACAACAGAAAAAGATGCTCTTATTTCAAAAATTAAAAATCATGCTCCCAAAGTACAGATTGTGAGAAAGAAATCATAGAAGCTTTTTCGCAAGGAGATAGTGATACCATTTTTAGTATTTTAGAACGGTTGAGTTCAATAGTTCAGTCTGGATTACCTTCATTCGATTTTAGGTATAATGATGTTTTCGATACAAAGGGGGCGGTAAAAGCTTTTTTAGAAATTCATCGAGATAAACTTAAAGAGTATATTGACAATTACGAAAAACTTTTGAAGGGATCGTATTTGTATAGAACGGTGGGAGATCATTCCTTTGGTACATATCAAGCCTCACAATTATTACAGAATGTTTCTGATGGTAATTTCTTTGAGTCCATCATAAAAATGATATTACAAAATGGTGATGAGATAACCTCGCATGAAGAATTACAACAAAAGATGACTGATGAACAAAACCGTGTTCTTGAGACGAGAAAACTCAAAAAGGTTTTTGAGAAAAATAACAAAAAGCTATTGATAAAAATGCAGAATTAAGAGGTTTCAAAAAGGTAATCGAAAAGTCATCCTGAATGGATTGGTGAAATGCTTAACTACGAAAAATTCCGCCAAAACGTTTGCTGGGATTTCTTTCAAAAGATGACATAAAACCATTATTCGAATCATACATTAAAGTTTACAATGAGAATAAAGATGATTTGGTTAATGTATTGGAAGAAGCAGAAAAAGCAACAAGCAAAGTGGAAAGATATAATAACTCTATATAATGCTCGTTTTCATGTTCCGATAAAAAGTATCTATTGAAAATCAACGAGATATAATCTTAAAGCAAGATGCCGCCAAACTTCAATTTTCTTATGTCCAAGATGGAGAAGAACCCATCGTTAAAGGAAAAAGAAAGACCTTGACAAAGATTCTTAGTCGGGGGAAAAAGCGAGCTTTATTATTTTACAGTTCTTGTTTGAGATGGAATCTCGAAAAACTATTAGAACATGAGACAATTGTTGTGATGGATGATATTGCTGACTCGTTTGATTATCAGAACAAATATGCCATTGTAGAATACATAAAGGATTTGTCAGAAAGCCAAAAACATATACTTTCTGCTTATATTAACTCACAATTATGATTTCTATCGAACATTGACATCTCGTTTAAGCCTCAAAGGGATTCTCTCTGGATGGTGGAACGCTCTTCTGATAATTCGGTAGTTCTACATCCTGGACAATACAGAGGGAATAAGTTTTTGCTAATGCTTTTGTAGGTAAAGACAAAGATGACAAGATTTTCATTAGCATGATTCCATTTGTACGAAATCTGATAGAATATACAAAAGGTGTAACTCAACAGAATACGGTACGCTTACAAACTGTCTGCATCATAAGAAAGACACCAACGATATAACAGAAAAAGGAGGTTATGGATATTTTGGAGGATTATACTCTTGGGAAAGGTTTAAAGCGTCAAAGCTCCGATAAAAAAATATATTCTCTTATTATGAGCGTGGCGGAGTCAATTGTACAAGAGAATGATCCTGACCCTGATACTAATTGAGAATAAAATAGCTCTATCAATTGGAATACGTCATTTTAGCTGAAAAATTATATGTACAACAAAAATCATATCAACAGGAAAAAGTGAAGAAGAGCTTGTTGTGAATGGTAATCAGACAGGGAAATGGACAGGCTTATATAAGAAATGTTGTCCTGATGATGAAAAAACAAGGTGATAATAGAAAGAGTTAATATGATGACTCTGAAATTATTCATATTAACAGTTTTATGTTTGAGCCGCTAATAGATATGTCTATTTTCATCTTATAGCTCTTTACAAAGATTGCAAAAGAACATCTTATAATTTAGGATAGTAAAAGACTGAAATATTTTAATCTTTAATTTGATTTACTGAAATTTAATCAAAGATTGCTTTCTGTTGACTAACGTAACATGAGCCATTTTAGTATTGGCTTTTTGTTACTTTTTGAGCCGTCTCAACTCACCGTCAAAAAGTAACGAGGTGCTTTTCATCGGGTTTCTTTTGCTACTTTTTTGTCCGCTCGAAGCTCACAAAGAGAGGAGCGGTCGGCAAATCTGCCGGACCGCATTACTCCGTCTGTTCTTTTGAATGGTTATTCGTCCCGTCCTTACTTCGGGGACGTAGAGAAAGCCCAATTTACTTCATCATCGGGCAAAGTGCTGTGAATACTGCCACCCATAACCAATCCACAATCTTTGCAGGACTTTTTGCCGTGCATCTTCCTTGCTCTCCGCAACCACATCAAACACTCCATCGAAAGATGTATTGTGTCCGAACTCTGTAAACTTTCTTCTTCATAATCTTAAAATTCAACCTTTAATAATCTATATTCCTTTGGCTCTCCATTGGATAATTTGCGGTGTGTGAGCCAAAAGTGATGTGCACCATAGCCGTATGCAAAAAACTTGTCAAGTTCTGTTTCTTCGGCTATTTTGTTGATAGCCGACCTTAACTCCTCTTTGCTGTCGGATAGGGTTATTGCATTAATAACTCTAATGAGAATATGCGGTATCTCATCCGCATAGTTGTAGATGATGTTTTCATCTCTGCTTTTCATATCTCTGATAATTTAATGGTTCATACTTTATGCTGTTGCTTTCATTCTTCGGCTTATAAGACCTCGATTAGCGTTGACAAGGTTTACTATCTGCTCGTGGTATTCCGTATTCTTGTTGCACACTCCACGACTTTGCACCACCTCCAAAGTTCTTAATGATACTTCAATGGTTTCTATTCGCTTGCCTTCAATGGTAGCCGAAAGGATAAGGGAGTCTTCCTTAAGGTAGTATGCATTAGAAAATACGCAATGGTGCATTGATACACCTTCTTCTAAATGTTCTTGCACGCTCTCCAATACGTGGACTTGGATAGTGCCGTCCGTGAAACAGATACCGAAAAATTTTGGATTTTGAGTTCCTTGAAACGTTTTTCGTCTTCCATTGCCTTCTGCTGCTTCTGTTCTATTTCCTTCCTTTCACGCTGTCTGAGAAGTTCCTCGTGTCTGCGGTCGTGTTCGCCTTTTAAGGTCTGTGGGGACATAAATATTTTGGATTATGAATATCCTTACCTAATCTTCTAAGTGTATCTACATAATCACTCCAAAAGGAAATATCTGTAATATCATAACCCTTACGGATTGCAATCTTGTAGGACTGCCATAGTTCTTCAAAAGTTCTCTTGTTGCCAAGAAAGTAACGTAAGTGGTCTGTGCGACCTGCTTTTTTAACAATGTTTCCACACGGTTGTCTGTAAGCAATGCAGGAATAAGCTGGGCAGGCACGATGCCATAGAAATTATCCTTAAAACCATTTCTACGAAGTATGTCTGTAACCTTGAACTTCGGATATATCGGTGAGTAGGGCACATGCTGATAGGCTTCATTATCGTTGCGTATCGCCATAGGACTATAATAGGAAAAAGGTATCAACATAGTGTCCCAATACCTCTGTATGGCAACCACAGTTTTTCGTCCCTGCATATTCCACCAATATTGCCCAATCTCAATTATGGATGTTTGTGCTTTGTAACCTTTCTCCATACCCACAATAAGTAGGAACATACGTAATACTTGAAACTCTCCACAAGTGGTAAGTAAGGGTGAAATACTGCTTCTGCTGCAATCTTGCGCTCGTATGTTTCCTTGACTCTGCAACTTTGCCCTGCAATGAGGGCAAGTGCAAGTTTCTCTATGTTTGTTCATTATCCCAACTATGCCCACAATCCATACAAGTGGTACGACCTTTTGGTAGGCGGTAGGCAAAGTGGTCAATATACTCACGGAATGCCCACTTACTTTGTTGCTTGGTTATCTGGCGAAGATGCTTGCTTTGTTCCAAAACTGCTTTCTCAAATTTGTTTCTAGGTTTCATAGGCTTAAAAATCGAAATAATGATGGTTGTACTTGCGTTGCTAGTTCTCAGTCTTCTTCACTCGTGCGTTACGGCTCTGTAACTTGGCAAGTTCCTCACGCTGATATTGCTTTAATGGCTTCCTGCCTTGCTTCGGCTTTTTCTTCCTCTGTGAGTTCCACAATGTGATTAACGGCTACTTGGCAGGAAACAGCCTTGCCCACCTCTATATCGTCCTCATCGTAGTAGTGAACAGCCATAGAGAAGATTTCATCATCATCAAAGCCGTTGCAACCGCTTTTCTGCACTTCATTAAGAATGTAGGTGATGCACCCTCGATATTCTTGTTCGGTTTCACCGGGTTAGGGGCAAACAAATGGGGTCTGTCATAGCACGCTGATTGAGATACTCGGCTATTGTCCGTGTGAAATGTTCTGTTCCTTTCATTGTCGTATATGTTTTGATGTTGTTAATACTTGGGAATTTCAACTATTTGATTGATGCGCCCATATAGGTAGGCTCTTAGGCTTGTTCTGTCGGGTGCGTAATACTCTGTCCATTGTCCGTACTGATTGACAAGGTATTTCTTCAGTACATCAAAGAAGTCAAAGCGATAGCCTTGTAGGGGAACGGCTGTACGGAAATAGGTGTTAGAGTTCACCGCTTCACATAGCCAATTCTTTTCCTCACGGCTCATACACTCGCCACGATTGAGTTTTGCACGCAGGAGATATACTTTGCTATTACAAAGGCTCTCCAAAGGGGGAACGTCCCATTGTACAAACTTAATTGCCAACACTTGCTCACTCTTTTCAGCCGTAGGGTTAATGCGGTAATGAGAGGAGGAGCTATATCCTTTTCTGTTCATCGAAGATGTTGTATTTACTTTTTGCTTATCCATAGCGACATTTTTTTTATGCGTCCAAAGATCGGAGTATGCTGATTCCTTTTTGTAGCAAAATAGAGGTAGCGGGGCGGTCTTGCACAAGGTTTTGGCGGAAAATACAACCCGTAGGTGTGGAGATTTTCCAGACAAACCAAGCGGCTTAGGACCTTGGGAAAGCCACAAGACCCGTACTACCTTTGCGAATAAAAAGGGAACAGCATCCGTCTCCTTGTCATCGCATATCGTGGAGCATTGGAAAAGAAGCAAAAGTGCAACGCTCGTAGTGGAAAATAGAAAAGGTGGCTATCTCAATATGCGAGATAACCACCTGATGAAATAACATGAAAGGTTTTACAGAGCTGTGCTTCTCAAAGCACGCATAGCAGGATGGCACAGAGAATTGCCAGCCAGAAGAGAATGCTCAGCAGCGTAAATGTCACTTTTAGAATTACCCTGACTATAAAGCGTAGTATCAGAAAACCTGCAATGACAGACACAGCAGTTACGACTTGCGGCGTTACTATCTTCGAGATAAGCCAAATGACACCGATAACGATGGAAAGCAGGATAGCGAGTTCGATGAAGCGTGTCCAACCGAAGCGGCGGACTTGCTTGGGAGAATTCGGCTGCTGCTTGACGTTATCGGTTTTGTTTGATGCGTCTGCCTTGATGAAGGCAGGTGTGTGACATCTTGATTCATGATGAAATGTAGTTCATATCGGAGCTTTTTAATAGTTTCAAGAGCAATAACAAGATGCGCAGGCTACACAAAGACAAGTGTTTGTACAAACTCTTGGCGTGTGGAGCGGAGCGTTTATCTTGGCTCTTGACAATACAAAAGCTCCCGATGGTGTTACATCAAGTCATGTTTTCACCGCCTATCGTTGGCAGACCATTGACCTCGATGAGCAGCACGATGGTACCGGTCAGCTCGGTGTACAGTTTGTCGTATTCTGTACCTGCCGCAAAGTCGTCCGTGAGTTCGTACTTGGCAAATACCGCTTGAATTGCCTTGTTGTTCAGTAAAATTAGTGCTAACCTTTCGGGAAGCGGACTTGGCAGCTCCTTCTCAAACTCCTGCTCCAGCACGGAAACAAGGGTATCATACTTTTGAGAAGTGCAAGTCGTGGTACAGCACCTCACTTGCCATCGTCTCTGCTTCGAGGTAGGAGAAACCTTGCGCCACGGCATCGCAGTAAGCCGTCAGAGCCTCGTCTGCTCGAGCGGTTACAAACGCATTGTCATTCACTCTCTCTGGAAAATGCTCTCCGAGATATGCTTCTAACTTCAAACGGAAGTAAGAAAGTTCTTCTTTTGTTGTTGCCATAAGTCTTAATTGTTTGCTATTATAATAGGTGTATCAATCTTCTTAGTATAACGTCGCTTGGTAGTCTTTGCAGGTGGAGCACTTGCGAAGTCGAACTTATCCAATTTCTTGGATACAGCAAGCATATCGTTCTCTATCTTCTTCGTTTGTTATGCGGGCATAAAGCTGAGTTGTAGTTATACTCTGTATGTCCTCAACATCTTGGATACAGACTCCACAGGAAACTCCCTTTGTGAGCATCATTGTGGCAAAGGTATGTCGAGCCATGTGAAAGGTCAAGTTCTTGTTGATACCGCAAACATCAGCTATCTCTTTCAAATAAGAGTTCATACGCTGGTTGCTGAGAATGGGTATCAATCTACCATTTTTAGCTTTGCCCTCATACTCTTGATAATAATCTTCGGAATGTCGAGCAAGAGGATATGGCTTTAGTGTATCGGTTTTCTGACGTGCTATTACAATCCACTGCTTGCCGTCCATCGTTATGATATTGTCGGCGTAAGATTGGCTACATCAACGTAAGCCAGTCCTGTAAAGCAAGAGAACAAGAAGATGTCGCGAACATTTACCAATCGTTGTGTTGCAAATTCCTTGTGCATGATGGTGTCCACTTCTTCGTCTGTCAAAAAGCCACGATCAACTCTTTTGGTCTTGAAGTGGATATTGAGGAATGGGTCGTGATTAAACACTCCAGCCTTTCGACCAAATATGATAACCGTCTAAAAGTCTTTAAGGTCTTGATACGTGTTAAACGATTGACCGACTCACCGTTTTTGAGATAGACATCGAAATCGTGAATGACAATAGGGTAAGCTCAATGGTATTGAGGTCTGTGCGTGCAGTACTTTTCTTGTAGGAACTTGACAAAGTGACGCTACAAAATATCAAACTTACGATAATTGGCTTTGGTAACTCACACAACCAATCTGTGCATACATATTATTATTATATTTGGTAAACAATGAGAGAACTGTTTCCATATCCTCACGTTTGCCCAGATACTCCGATTTGATGCGCTCAAGGCTGAGCTCTTCAGAGAACTCCAATCGCTGGAATATCATCTGAAGGTCTGTGCTGATACTCGCTCAGTTGAGCATTAGTAGCCAACGCTTCTTTGGTTCGTCCTCGCACCTTGCCCAGTGTGCTGTCCCACATTTCGGGATCAACACAAACACCTGTTGTGCCAAGTGCAATTTTCTCCATTAAGATGGATACGCATCATAACCGATGCTTTTCCTTCTTTGTTCAAATAATTGCTTCGCAGATAGAAGCTTGTTCTGAAAATACTCTTCATAACTGCAAGTTTTAATGCAGAAGTAAATCGTGTTTCCAACCCGGTTAAGGCGTGAGTTACGCGCGCCATTTTTACAGCTGCAAAGTTCGACATAATTCTTTTGAATAACAATGAAGTATGCAGTATCTGTGTGTACCTGCACGGTATCATTGGCTGCAATTTTCACAAAGTCGTTTTTCTGTAGCCATATTGTAGCCAGTTGGGAGTATTTTGAGCGTTTCATGGCGTATCTCAGTAGGTACTCCCAAACAGGGATGTTTATCAATGAATAATCGCCGTAACTCGTTGAAGCTGACGGCGATTATCTGATTTAATCATTTTCTGTAATCTCTCTTGTTCAGAGTACGCAAGTGGGACCGGTGGGAGTCGAACCCACGTCCGCACAAGGAAAACCATACGCTTTCACACGTTTATTCCAGCCTTCGATTTTGTATGTCGGCAAGACCTGGACCACCAACCGACATCTTAGTCCTTCCAAATCTTCATCAGTGCAGCGAGGCATACACTGACTATTTCCGATTGAACCTGCATCGCCTACTCTCCGGATTCGAACAACATCCTCGGAGCGATGTCTCGTCCAACTATCTAATAGTCGGATAAAGCCAGTAACCTACTGTACTTCGGTTAGGCAGCGAGAGCGCAATTGTTTTCGCCAATTAAATTTTCGATAACTGAGATTTAGGAGCCAGTCAACGATGCTCCGCATGCTTACGTACCATCTCGTCTTGCCGTCAAATCCAAACAAGCTCATAGTACTATGAGGATTTTTATAGGTTTAAGGGCAGATGCAAATCATCCTTATTTTTCCTATTATTTCCTCTTTCTGTTTCCACTCGAATCAGACTGCAAATATAAGGAGAGTTCACGAAACTACCAAATCTTTAAGTACTTTTTCTGCTTAATTTCATAGATAATTGCCCTCCGTCTGAAATTTTGTTGTAATCTTTGCAAGCACAACGCATTTGCAGATGAAGATACAAGATATACAGAAACTATACGCTATGCTGCCACAGGCAGGAGCGATACAGAAGATATAGAAAGATAAGTCGATAAGAACTGTTTTTCTGCAAGGACTCGTGGCTTCAGCTGCTCCGATGTTCTTTGCATCAATAGCTGAACGATGGAAGACATACGACTGTTTTCGTGTTGAATGACAATGACGAGGCGGGTTATTTCTACAATGACCTTTAAGACGATTGCTATGCCTGCTGACGGTGAAGGGAAGGTGGCGAAGTGCTGTTTTTCCCATCGTCTTATCGTCGTGCAGTGAAATATGGACAGCGTGATGCGGGTAATGAAATCTTGCGTACAGAGGTGTTGACACGTCTCTCCGCCCTTGCATCGGATACTGATAACGATCTTCCACTTTATATTGTCACTGAACCATCGGCGCTGTCAGAGCTTGTCGTATCTAAGAAGCAGTTGGATGAACGACGATTGTCATTGAGCGTTGACCAACATATTGATATTGTAGAGGTAGAAAAGACCTTGCGTTCCTTTGGTTTTACAGAGACAGATTATGTCTATGAGCCTGGACAATATGCCGTACGTGGTAGTATTATAGATGTCTATTCCTTCTCAAATGAACTTCCATTCCGTGTTGACTTTTTTGGCGATGATATTGAAACCATTCGCTCATTTGAGGTTGAGACACAGCTGTCAAACGAGAAATTGAAGCGTATTGAGATTGTACCAGAACTGGCTACAGCCTCAGAAGAGAAGGTACCTTTCCTACAGTTCCTACCTGGTGACGCAATGTTAGCTTTTAAGGATTTCCTTTATGTGCGTGATGCTATTGACAATATCTATCATGAAGGGTTTACGAATCAAGCACTGGCGGAGAAATTAGAGGGTAAGACAGAAGTTGAGCAGCGCGAATTAGAGCAGGCTTTCCGTAAGGAGGGTCAGCTTGTTCCTGCTTCACGATGGATGAATGATGCGTTAGACTTCGTCGGATAGAGTTTGAGTCAATCATTCAATCACTGATCAGCAAAGAAAAAGATGGTTCACGAGCTACGACTAACTTTCTAGTACATCACCACAACCACTCTTTCATAAGAACTTTGACTTGTTGTCTAAGACGCTTCGCGACTATCTTTTACAAGGATATAAACTCTATATCTTTGCTGATAGTGAGAAACAGACTCAGTACGTTTGAGGGATATCTCGATTCATTGTCAGATACGAAGGTATCACCCGAATCAGAAAAATCTATCTGTAGCCGAACTGTCTGGAGAGGTAAGGATGCGATGGTGGGAGCTTTTACCTTTACACCTGTCAACCGAACGCTACATGAAGGTTTTGTTGATAGTACGCTGAAGGTATGTTTCTTTACCGATCATCAGATTTTTGACCGTTTCCATAAGCATAACCTTAAGTCTGACAAGGCTCGTCAAGGTAAGATGGCTTTTGACAATGAAAGAACTGCAGGAGATGGAACCAGGTGACTTCTTAGTGCACGTAGACTTTGAATAGGTAAGTTTGCTGGTCTGGTTCGTGTACCTGCTGGCGACTCTTATCAAGAGATGATACGTCTGGTTTATCAGCATAATGATATTGTCGATGTATCTATTCACTCGCTTTATAAGATTAGTAAGTATCGGCGTGGTGATAGTGGCGAACCTCCACGATTGTCTGTTCTGGTTCAGGTGCTTGGGATCGACTGAAAGAAAAAGGCGAAGAAACGTACTCAAGGATATTGCTCGCGACCTCATAAAACTCTATGCTAAGCGACGTCGTGAAAAAGGGATTTGCTTTCTCTCCCTGACTCCTTTATGCAGCATGAATTGGAGGCTTCATTCCTTTAGGAGGATACTCCTGACCAGTTAAAGGCAACACAAGAACTCAAACAGGACATGGAAAGTGCACGCCCAATGGACCGCCTGGTTTGTGGTGACGTGGGGCTTTGGTAAGACAGAAGTGGGCTATACGTGCCAGCTTTCAAGGCTGCTGTGGATAATAAGCAGGTGGCTGTGCTTGTGCCAACGACTGTAGTAGCTTTCCAGCATTACCAGACTTTTCAAGAAGCGATTGAAGGATATGCCATGTGCGTGTTGATTACCTCTCACGTGCTCGTAGTGCTAAACAAACAAAACAGGTGTTGGAGGATTTGGCAGAGGGGAAAGATAGATATTCTTGTTGGTACGCATAAGTTGATAGGAAAATCGGTGAAGTGGCATGACCTCGGACTACTTATCATTGATGAAGAACAGAAGTTTGGTGTGTCGACAAAGGAGAAACTCAGACAGCTAAAAACAAATGTTGACACCCTTACGATGTCGGCAACGCCAATTCCACGTACGCTCCAGTTCTCACTGATGGGTGCACGCGATATGAGCATATGCGTACACCACCGCCTAATCGTTATCCTATTCAGACCGAGATAGCTTCTTTCTCACATGAAGTGATAGCAGATGCTATCAACTTTGAGATGAGCCGTAACGGACAGGTTTATTTCGTTAACGATCGCATTAGTAACCTTCCTGAGATAGCAAAGCTTATCAAGAAGTACGTGCCTGACTGCCGTATTGCTATCGGACACGGGCAGATGAAGCCTGAAGAATTGGAGGAGATAGTTATGGGTTTTATGAACTATGACTATGATGTACTGCTTTCAACGACGATTGTTGAGAATGGTATTGATATTTCTAATGCCAACACCATCATTATCAATGATGCCCATCGGTTCGGACTCTCCGACTTGCATCAGATGCGTGGGCGTGTAGGGACGTTCTAATAAAAAAGGTTTTCTGTTATCTCTTGCACCACCTCTGGCAGCCCTGAACCCAGAGGCACGCCGCCGTTTAGAAGCTTTGGAGACTTTCTCGACCTTGGCAGTGGTTTTAATCTTGCCATGCAAGACCTTGATATCCGTGGTGCTGGTAACCTCTTAGGCTCTGAGCAGAGTGGTTTTATGGAAGATTTGGGATACGAGACCTATCAGAAAATCCTCAATCAGGCGGTGATGGAACTGAAAAATGATGAGTTCCAAGATTTGTTTGAAGAGGAGATGGACGAAGGAAAAGCAGATTACGGGTGATGACTTCATTGATGATGTGCTGTGAGAGAGCGACCTTGAAATGTACTTCCCTGATAACTATGTGCCGGGTAGTTCAGAGCGTATGCTGCTCTATCGTGAACTTGACAATATAGAAAAAGACGAGGATCTTGATGCCTCATCGTAAGCGTTTGCAAGACCGTTTCGGTCCTGTTCCACGTCAAGGTGAGGAGTTGATGCAGGTCGTTGCACTTCGTCGTGTGGGTAAACGATTAGGCTGTGAGAAGATTATCCTCAAGCAAGGACGTATGCAGATGCAGTTTGTTTCTAACCTAATAGTGTTTACTATCAGAGTGAAGCCTTTGATAAGGTACTCAACTATATCGGTTATCATCCCCGCCGTTGCAATTTGAAGGAGCGAAATGGTAAGCGTTCAATGGTAGTCAGTGATGTGAAGACGGTGGGAGAAGGTGTGAAAGTTTTAAGAGCAATAGAACAAGGGAACAAAATGTCTTGATGAAACGGATACCCTAAGTTTACTTTGAATATTCATCCAATGGTGGAAGACCGACCTCCTTCCGCCATTGATTGACCATTTTCTATTAAGTAAAGGGCATATTCCATTGTGATTTCTCTGTGTTCCGTATTTCTGAGGTCGCCCCTCTCTTACATCAATCCTGTCATGTAGAGCAGCAACTAAAGCAGCTTGAATGTTCCCTTCTGTCGCAGCTCTCTCCAACATAGGTAGATATTCTTTCTGTACGTCCAAGGGTGCATGCTGAATGATTATCCATGCTGCTCTCACAAGCAGAAGTGCCTACTTCTGTCTTTTTAGGGAAGCCGTGTTCTTTCAATATTTGCCTTATCTCGACTTGGTTGAGAGAGTCAATACTATCAGCACGAAGCCTTAACGCTATATCACGTTGTGTCTCCTCATGGTGCAAACTGTCGGCTCAATATCCATTGTGTCCTATAAGCTTGGTCACGTTCAAGCCATCTCTTCTAAATGGTTCTTCAGTGACAAATCATAGTTATAGATATCTGCTCGCTTATCAAACCTATCTTCATAAGAAGGCACAGTGCAGAGTCTGGCATCTGATAGTAATCCTTTTTCCATTCTTATACGGTGCTTATCAAACTTATAAGCAGCCTCTTCTTTTATCAACCATACGTAATTTATAAGCAACACTTGATAACTTGGAAGGAAAGATGTAACGATCATCTGCGAATGTTTCCAGTATATACACGGATGGCATCATCATAACGCCCTTGCTCATAAAGAGAGTCGGCATGGAAAATAATACGCCAATAATCATCCTGTGAGGAAGGTGTCTTGATATCTGAAGACATTAATTTAGGAGTACTGTTAGAAAGGTTGAATCGTTTTTAGAGTTGAGTTCTTCATATCTTCTAAAATAGAGCCAACTAACTCTAAATGTTCCAATCGTGTGACATCCCATTGATAAAGTCCATAAGAAGGATAGGACTGGTTCTTGCTCTGAAGAATATAAACTATACCTTTTCGTCTTACCATCTATCAATATCCTATCCACGCATATTACTCGGTGCTTCTTCTTTATTATGAAGAGGTTACGCCATACTATATTGGGCTGCTGTGCTTGTTTCGGTCCGTTAAAGAAAGTACGATAAACAAATAATGCACCGTCATCCCTTATTTCATAGTCAGGCTCTGCTGTAATAATATCATTGTTGGCGAAGCTCCAGCTGTTACTATTGGTGGGTTTAAGAGAGTCTAATTGAAAGGGACATCTCGCCTTATTTCATTCAGCATACGTTGTTCTTCTGTAAGTTTAACAGAGCTACATGCGAATAGTAAAGATGAAAAGGATAATAGTTAAGATAATTTTATTCATGGGGTAATGTGTTAGTTTTTGCAAATATACAAATTATTTCTATTATCATATATGTGAACAAGTATAAAAATTAAACAAAAGACTTGCAGAAATTGATAAAATGATGCTTAAATTTGCGTACATAAGAAAAATCTATAAATAAAGAATTATGATTAAGAAATATGTAGAAGAGAATAAAGAAAGAATGCTCGAGAGTTGTTCAGTCTGATACGCATACCAAGCGTAAGTGCACAACCAACTCATAAGGAGGATATGGTACGCTGTGCTGAGCGTTGGAAGGAACTGCTGCTTGAGGCAGGTGTTGACAAAGCTGAGGTGATGCCATCAAAGGGTAATCCCTATGGTTTTATGCTGAGAGAATGGCTGACCCTAATGCAAAGACTGTATTGGTTTATGGTCACTATGACGTGATGCCAGCAGAGCCTTTTTGAGCTTTGGAAGACTGGAACCATTTGAGCCAGTTATTAAGGATGGTCATATCTGGGCTCGTGGTGCTGATGATGATAAGGGTCAGTCATTCATGCAGGCAAAGGCATTTGAGTATCTTAATAAGAATGACTTGTTGAAGCATAATATGAAGTTCATCTTTGAAGGTGAGGAAGAGATTGGTTCTGGTAGCTCTTACCATCTCATTGAGGAGCATACAGGAACTCTTAGCTTGCGATGTTATCCTCGTTTCAGATACCGGTCTTATCGGTCCTGATACACCTTCTATTACAACAGGTCTGCGTGGTTTGTCTTATTGGCAGATTGAGGTGACTGGTCCTAACCGTGACCTTCACTCAGGAACATTCGGTGGTGCTGTGGCTAATCCTATCAATGTCCTTTGTAAGTTGATAGCAGACGTAACTGGTCCTGATGGTAAGATCTCGCATCCCTGGCTTCTACGATGATGTTGAAGAGGCTTCTGCTGAGGAGCGTAGTTAGTTGCTTCTATTCCTTTCGATGAGGAGGAATATAAGAAGTCCTCGGCGTGAAGGCACTCTTTGGTGAGGAAGGTTACAGCACAATTGAGCGCACTGGTTATCGTCCAACATTTCGATGTATGTGGTATCTGGGGTGGTTATACAGGTGATGGTGCAAGACTGTTATTCCATCAAAGGCATACGCAAAGCTTCTCTTCTCGTCTTGTTCCACATCAGGATCATACAAAGATTAGCCAGTTGGTAGTAGATTATTTTAATAGTGTTGCTCCTGATTATGTTACAGTGAAGGTGGAGAAGCATCATGGTAGTCATGGTTATGTCTCGTCCTATTGACTTCCCAGCTTATAAAGGCTGCTGAGCGTGGCTTTGAGGCTGTATTCGGTAAGCGTCCATTGCCAGTACGTATTGGTGGTAGTATTCCAATTATCTCTACCTTTGAGAAGCTGCTCGGTGTGAAGACTGTTCTCATGGGCTTTTGGTTTGGAGTCAAATGCTATCCACTCTCCAAACGAGAAACATGCCAGTTGATCTTTGGTTGAAGGGTATTGAGACAATCATCCCACTTCCACCTTTGAGTACGATAAGGAAGCTATGTTTGAGATTATGACACAATAAGCTGTGTCAAGAAATAGTAACAAAGGAACGTCGTTCTCTGTAATAACAGATTCTTTTTATCTAAAGGCTTTTTATTACAAAGAATGATGTTCCTTTTTACTTTTTATTAAATCATTGTGTACATACACGTTGGTTGTGTTATTTAAGTGAGTTTAGTAATGATAAAATAATCTTTAAATTCATGTTATTATGATTAAACATCTATACATTATAGCATCTTTTAATGTTATTTCTCTTGTGGATGTACAAAAGAAGACGTAGATGTAGATGGTGACTACAAGTATGTTAAGACAGATACGGTAAGCTGTATTATCACATAAAGAAGACTACTTCTATCCCGGTACATCTATTAGATCGAAAAAAATAAAGGCTACGTCATAGTTGATAAAAGATATGAGAAAATCTGTTGTATCTCATATTGAGGATTTGATAGTATCTATGAAGAGGGACATCGAATACCTTATCATAGTAAAAAGTATATGGTCCACGTTATGAGATGCCAGATTTGTATGGAAATAGATACAAGTTTGTTAGTTTAGTTAGTAAAAAGTAAATTAAACCTGAATCTCCCTGTATTTATTTTCTAATGTTTTATACAATTGATTTGTACTACCATAGTTTCTAAGTTGTATAAAAACAAAGTCACTTTTAGTGTGAAATATAACAGCCATAACCTTAGTAGGTCATGGCTGTTATTGTTATTTGGTATAAATCTTAGTTCTTTATCTTAGGATACTTTTCTGAACCAACCATCCATACGGAGTCGGATGACACCGAAGCATGCTTCTGAGAAGATACCACCACTCATCTTACTGGTTCCTTCACGGCGATTGACAAAAGATGACCGGGACTTCTTTAATCTTAAAACCTATCTTGTAGGCGGTGTACTTCATTTCTATTTGAAGGCGTAGCCTTTGAAGCGAATCTGATCTAGTGGGATTGTTTCAAGAACACGACGACGATAACAAACGAAGCCCGCAGTAGTATCATGCACGTGGAAACCTGTTACGATACGTACATATTTACTCGCAAAATAGCTCATCAATACACGTCCAATAGGCCAATTAACAACGTTTACGCCACTAACATAACGTGAACCAACTGCAACGTCGTAACCCTCGTCGTGGGTTGCAGCATAGAGACGAGGGAGGTCATTAGGGTCATGACTGAAGTCGGCATCCATCTCAAAGATGTAGTCGTAGTCATGCTCCAATGCCCATTTGAAGCCTGTGATATAGGCTGTACTTAAACCCTAGTTTTCCTGAACGCTCAATGATAAAAGACGATTAGAGAACTCTGTCTTTATCAGATTATGTACGATTTGAGCTGTACCATCAGGGCTGCCATCATCAATGATTAGAATATGAAAAACTTCTCCAACTGAAATACCGCTCGGATAATCTTCTCAATATTCTCCTTTTTCGTTGTATGTCGGTATAATTACAATGCTATCGCTTTGTCATAGATTTTTTTGTTTTGCAAAAAGTAGTATATTTACCTGAAAGTAACAAAAATATCAGGCGGTTTCAATAATTAAATGTTTCCTTGATAGTAAATTGTTTTCTGCCCATTCGGGTATCTCGCTTGTGTATTGCTTTATTACCTCTCCTTCAGACATACGGAAAAGTAATTTAGCATCCCTCGTTAGTGATAGAATTGTCGTAAACGTATGCCCTATCTGCAATTTTGATGCAATAGCACAGTTTATAATTGAGCGATTGTATCGTGATATAATTTTTAGTAATGGGAACATCGTGTCCACCCTCCAAAACTCGTTTAGCTATTCTTGAAGCATTAATTGTAGGAGAAGATGTTGAAACAAAGAATAAGCGTATACCATGTCTTTTGCTCGTTTTATGTAATCTATCTTAGACTCAACTGATAAAAACAGTTTCAAATATAATACTTTGTTTCTTCTCTAAACACTCTTCTCTTAAGCGCTCAGAATAATCAACAGCCTTCATCAATAGCCTCTCATGAGAGTTCCAGTCACAAATTTCTCTTGTGCTATAATATCAGGATTAATGTATATAGCATTCTCCATCCATTCATGATGTAGAATTCGAGAGGGTAATAGTCGTCTTTCACTAGACCCATTAGGTCCAGCAATAACTATAAGAACTGGGCGATGATTTTCATTTATCATAGAGAAGTTATTGGGTTGGAGTATTTTTATTATTCCATTCCTTTAATCTTTTGGCAGCTTCTTTTTACGAAGTTGAGAGAATAGTTGTTGGTGAGCTTTCTCGTTTCTTTCCTTAGCTATTGCAGCAGCCTCACGCATAAGTTGTGAAAGGGACCTCGTCAGAAGGCTCTTCAACGCCCGTCAGTTTATATGTATCAATCGTTTGTTTACTCATAATGATTCTTTTTATACTGATAGGACAAATGTAGTATAAAAATATGATACTGACAAGTTTTTGTCTGTTTTTATTGGTCTGGACTCTCTACGTAGCCTTGATATTCGGGCGTGAGACCAGCCATAACAGAGTCGTAAGCTTCATCTCATGGCTGCCTTTTTCAAATTCTGTGCCTTTCCCTTTAGGGAAGATAGGCTTCATGAATGGTCAGACAGAGTGGGTGCCAGTGAGGGAAATGCCAGTCTTTAGTGCGAGGCATCACGTCGAAGGAGCCATTGATGGTAAGTGGACAAACAGGTAACTGAAGCTCGTCTGCAAGCATGAAGGCGCCACGACGGAACTTTGCCCATGTGCCCTGTAAAGCTACGTGCACCTTCAGGAAAAACGACAACCGACATTCCGCCACTAAGGGTCCTCACGTGCTGTGTCGTAAGTCTTTTGATTTTGATTTGCGCTACCTTATCCACAAAGATGTGGTGGGCTTTCTCACAAGCCAGTCCCACCAATGGAATTCACGAATAGCTTTTTCATCATCCATTTGAAGTTACGACCGAGGAAGCCGTATATAAGGAAGATGTCAAAAGCCCCTTGGTGGTTGCTGACAAAGACATAACTCTGCTTTGGGTCAATGTTCTCATGTCCTTCAATCTTTACAGGGAGGAAGAGCATTCGGATAGTGAACCATGACCACCATTTACCAGGATAATAACCCCAGAAATGTCCATTCCCAATTGATTACCCTACAGTTGTTGTTAAAAGCAGTAAAGTACTGAGGCAATGATAAAGAGAGGTAAGAAGATGAAGAGTGTATAAAGCTTATACAGACTATTGATTATCTGCATTACAAATGAATGTTGTTCTTTCTTCTGAGATGTAGGATTGCTCATAGATGTATTCTTTTTATACTATTTCTTTGTATGTAGTGTTACCACCGTTATTTCATTCGGCATGTTGAGACGGAAGGGTACAAGGCCTCCTAATCCTGCTGTGACATAAAGATAACGTCTGTTTTGTTCATAAAGTCCATAGTCTTCTTTCTGTCTTAAACTTGTTGGACGCCATCCGAAAAGTTGCATCTGTCCGCCATGTGTATGTCCACTGAGTGTCAGTTGTGCCGTAGTCTTTGGGAGTATTGAGCGTTCCCACGCTGAGGGATCATGCTGTAGCATAATCACAAATGCATTAGGCGCAATACCGCTGGTTGCCTTTCTGTAGTCAGAATAGTTTGGGAAAGGTGGTTTACCATCATTCTCGTCCCACATATATAAATAGACTCCTTTGTAGGTGATGTGATGCGAGTGTTCTGATTACGTAGGAGGGTCCATCCTAAGACTTTCTCTTCAGCTACTATCAAACGAGCTTCTTGTGCAGCTTTCTCCTTCGCATTGCCCTTGATATTCCGTATAATCATGATTTCCTAAAACGGAGATCGTTCCTTTCATCGGTTGGCGAATGACGGTGACATTTTTCTACCTCCCTCTGGGCGTATATTCTGTAAATCACCCGTAAAAGCAGATGAGGTTAGGTTTCTGCTTTTCAATACTATCCATCTCTGCTTTCAAAAATCTTACTGCGCCATCCATTGAAGGTTCCTAGGTGTAAATCAGATACGTGTACAATTCGATAACCATCGAAAGATTTTGGTAAATCCTTGAAATAGAGGTCAATGTGCTTTACTCTTATGTTAGAGACACCAGATGTAAGACCATAAACAAATGTCCCAAAAGGCAAAGCAAACCCAAGAGAATTTCTATATAATGTCCCCAGTTCCGATTAGTGCAATGATGTATTTGCGTACTATCGTACCTATGAATGAGGTGAGAGCGAAGATTGCTTTAGGGTCGACGAACATTCCAAGAAGAAATAGATAAGTGTTCAGCCAGGTGAGGTTGTCAGGTGCAAAGTTGCGAATGGATGCCATAGCGCAGGTGTAAACAACCATAACTATGGTAGGAAGCCACCAAAGCAGGCGTTTCCACCATGCTATTTGGTAACGCTTACGGAAATAGTGGATGTCGATGTAGAGGTCGGACAGCACTATTGTTAATATAAAGATATATGACGATTCTGGCTATCATTTCTTTTAAAAGAGAGAAGCAAGATACTTCTTTAAAAGTCTCAACAGGCTGCTTTGCGCCGGTGAGCGTAATCTTCTAGTTGTTCGTTATCAATCTTGCCTAAATCGAAGTAACGGCTTTGTGGATGCGCAAACATAAAGCCTGAGACACTTGCGTGTGGTACCATCATTCCACTTTCTGTAAGTTTAATGCCAATTCCCTTCATATCTAATAAATCATATAAAAGGAAGTTTACACCTGTATCAGGGATAGAAGGACAGCCTACAGCAGGTCGTATGCCTTGGTATTTCTCTGCAAAAATCTCCATTAAGGTGAGGTGCTCATCTGGCGCATACCCCAAAGCTTTTTACGAACATCTTCGTGGAACTTCTGCTGTTGCCTCAGCTAATCGGTCAGCTATGGTTTGGGAGAGCATACGTTGGTAGGGATCTTCCTCATTGTTCTCGGTAAAGTTAGCATCAACAGAAGTGGCAAAGAGACCTATCGCATCCTTAATACCCGAAGAGGGCAGGGCGTATCGAAGCTAAGCAGAGGTTAGGTTTGCCCGGAAGACTTTCTGCTGACGTAACATTTGGGACACGCATGCCATTGACGATGATGTCATCGCCTTCACTATTGGCTTCACATAGGGGCAAAGACAGCACGTGTGTGTATTTTTCCTTCCATACCAGCCAACATCTGTTCAGCTTCATTGCGTAACTCTAGTTGTGCATCTTTTGCCTTACCATTCATTGACCACGCATAGAAGAAGAATGCCCAGTTAATGTAAGGAGAGACGTCGCTGATATTGTATGTTACTATTTTTACTTTTTGTTATCTACTTTGTTTTCGTTCATTATGACTTATTTTTCATTTCTGAAAGTTATCCTTTCACCACGTATTGTGTCGTCAAACTCCCATTGTTTAGCAGGTGGTGACCATTACAGAAGGTGTGTAATACACGCCATTGATAGGTATGTCCCATCATAGGGCTCCACTTACATTTACTCTGAATACAATCTTCGTTTACAGTCCAAGGTTGTTGAGGTGAGACGATAGTGATATCTCGCTTTTATATCCTTCACGTAAGAAGCCTCGTTGGTCAATGTGGAAAGAGACGAGCGGGTGCGTGACATGAGTTCGACCAGCCGTTCGTAGTGTCAGAATACCTTCATCAACTAACTCTGAGCATCGTAACAAGTGAGAACTGAATCATCGGCATACCTGATGCTGCCTTAGCGCATCCACCTTGCTTCTGTGCCAACAGGTGAGGAGCATGGTCGGTACCTATTATTGTGATTTGCCCGTCGGTTAGTGCTTGCCGAATAGCTGTTCTGTCAGCAATCGTTTTGACAGAAGGGTTACACTTTATGAGTGCTTTCTTCGTAAGGTAATCCTCTATTTGAGAAGGCAATGTGTGCAATGACAGCTTCTAGGAAATCCTTCGCTCGTCTTCAGACAGATTAGCTAAAGAGAGTTCCTTGGCAGTAGAGATATGAGCTATATGAAGGTGTGTCTTATATTTTTCTGGCTAACTCCACAGCCAATGACGAAGATGCCCAGCAAGCTTCATTACTACGTATCTCCCAATGATGTGTAATATCTGGGTCGTCGCCAAAACTGTTCTTTGGCAACTTCATATTCTCGTTGATAATACCAGAATCTCACAGTGTGTCATCACTGGTAGATTCAATTCTGCAGCAGTACTGAAAGTCATTTCTAATGCTTCTCGTCGATCAACAAGCATATTCCCTGTTGAGGTCTCCATAAAGAGTTTTATACCAGGAATAGAGTGGGTATCCAACTGCGGGAATAGTTTATAGTTTGTGTTGGTAGCACCGATAAAGAAGCTATAATTCACATGGCTTGAGTGTTTGGCACGTTGCCATTTATCATGTAAAGCCCTCTAATGTCGTCGTTTGTGGATTAGTGTTTGGCATTTCAGTAAGAGTGACACCACCATAGGCAGCTGCACGGCTCTCACTATCAATGTCAGCCTTTCTGTTAGTCCTGGCTCGCGAAAGTGAACATGGTCGTCAATGACACCTGGTAAAACAAAGCACCCCGTGGCATTGACGACTTCGTCAAATATACCACGGGGAGTTTCGTTATTCTTTATAATCTCTTTGATACAATCATCCTCATAATGAGCGAACCAATAAAGCTTCGCCCTTCGTTGACGATTGTTCCGCCTTGAATGAGTTTCCTCATGTTTTTACTGTTAGGGGGTTGTTTATTTTCCATTCTGAGGTGATACATAAGAGCGTATGTGAGTCCTCAGAAGAAGATGGGCAATTCTTTAAACAAAGAATACCGAACAAGAAGAAGTGTAAGGTTTTTACTTTGGAATGGAGTCGCCTGCCATCTGTGTTGGAGTTGGAGGAGCTACTGCGGCATTTGGAGTTGTTCCTGCAGCATCAGCTAAGCCCGCTGGGTCAACCATTCCATTCATTTCCTTTTGTGCTTGTTGGAAGTTTTTATAGAATTCTTTTTATCTGAGTATTTTTGTTTAAACGTATCTGTCGCCCTTGCTCATAATATACTCTATCCATGATGGTAACTGATTAATAGCATTGGAATACATATAATCATTCATCCAAACAGGATAAGCATTAGGGGTTGTTTCATAACTGATACGAGTAAGGAAACACCATGGACCAAGAATGTTATTGAAATTCTCTGTGATGAACTTTATAAAGAGTTTATCGCCTTTGTCATATACGCCTAAAGCTTTTCTTGATAAGTTGAGCATTAACCGTTTCTTCATCCTACGTATTCATGATGGCTGCACTCTCCTCATGATCAATTTCTGCATATTGATTGCGAAGCTGAATGAACTTCGTCCAGAAATAATTTTAGTTTATCATTCAATGGAGTTCCACTGACACGTTGCTGTGTGTTGTCTAACTTCATTGTGATATCTCCTTCTCAATGACAACAGGGAACTGAAGGTTTATGTCATCCATGAAAAATCTGTGCAATCTTCGTAGAGTCAACTGTTCCATGGAAAGCAAACTGACCATGAACTGCATCACATGAATCTAAGTCAATTGGCGAGTCAGATTGGTCTGTTTTCAAATACAACTTCCTTCCGTCCAGACTTGATACGTTGGAGCTTCCTTGTATGTTGAATGAGTTGGCACATGAAGTAGAAACGCTAACAGCGTTAAGAGTGCATAGAGGATCTATTCATAGATAACTAAACGGGTTATATTTCTTTTCTGACAAAATTACATTCTATAATTGAAGTCGAGAAACTTTTTCATTCAAATTAAAACTATCTGTAAACTTTTTAGCTAGGTTCTTGAACTTCGCTTTCTTTTTAGTTCGTAGCTGATACGATGAGTTGTACTACATCTCAATGATAGCAGAAATGAGAAGAAGAATAACGCAATTGTGATGAAAGATGTTTACATAACTATCATAACTATCTAACGAGCCTGCAAACAGAGGACGAAGAAAATGATAAGAATCTTCCACCATAAAGAATCCAGCAAGGATGAATCCACAACCTGCTAGAGACATGATTTTGCAAGCGGCGAATAGTAAGTGAAGTGCCAAAATAACGCTGTCGTGACTGCATGAGTGCAAATGCAATGGCACCAACAAGCATAAGCCAACATGCTATAGGCTGAATCAATAAAAAGGCGTAGAAACCTCGCACCTGCAACCATTATGATTCCTCCGAAAAGGTAAATGATAGATTGAGTTTATTCAGTTGTTTCATTTTTGCAGTGTTTTCTGTTTGATGCTCATCATCACTCAGCACAAAGATATCTTCATTGTCGGCTTTCATAAAGTAGCGCTCACGAGCCACTCTTGCTACAGCCTTGGGATCTGTCTTTAGTTCCTTAGCACTTGTGTGTCATGCTTATATTGAGTATCGATAATTTTGGATCAGTTTTTAGGTCTTCAATCTGATAACATACTCTATACGTTTCATAAAGCTGTTCTCATCCAATACGCCTACAATGAGTACGCCTAAGATAATGACGATATGAAACTTAAATCGACTGAAAATTGTAAATATGTCCGGTAATCTTACTCACTTCTTTACATTAATTTTTGCAAAAAGTAAGGAAAAGATTGCACACTGGGGGCATGATACATCTATATTTTTAGCAAATTAACAATTTAATTCTTTCTACCTTCCTCTCTTCTTAACTTTTATTACCTTTGCATATACAATTAGATTTTCAAAAATATGGATGAATATATTGTCTCGGCGCGCAAGTACCGTCCGATGTCCTTTGATTCTGTCGTAGGACAACAGGCGTTAACTACCACGCTAAAGAATACTGTGAAGAGTGGTAAACCAGCTCATGCTTACCTTTTCTGCGGTCCACGAGGTGTGGGTAAGACAACTTGTGCTCGTATCTTTGCCAAGGCTATTAACTGCGAACATCCAACGGCTGATGGTGAGGCTTGTAACGAATGTGAGAGTTGTAAAGCGTTTGGAGAAGGACGAAGTTATAATATCTTCGAGTTAGATGCCGCCAGCAATAACTCTGTTGAGAATATCAAGTCATTGATGGAGCAAACACGAATCCCGCCTCAGGTAGGGCGTTATAAGGTCTTTATCATTGATGAGGTTTACATGCTCTCTACTGCAGCTTTCAATGCTTTCCTTAAGACGTTGGAGGAACCACCTGCACATGTTATCTTCATCCTTGCAACAACTGAGAAACATAAGATTCTTCCAACGATTCTTTCTCGTTGTCAGATCTACGACTTCGAACGTATGACAGTCCCCAACATCATCAACCATCTTAAAAGTGTTGCTGAGAAGGAGAACATACAGTATGACGAAGAGCGCTAAACGTTATAGCAGAAAGCTGATGGTGGAATGCGTGATGCACTCTCAATCTTCGACCAAGCGGCTAGCTTTTTCTCAAGGAAATATCACTTATCAGAAGGTGATAGAGGACTTGAATGTACTCGATGCTGAGAATTATTTCAATATCATCGACCTGGCTTTAGAAAAATAAAAGTTAGTGAGATTATGGTGCTCTAAATACGATTATCAATAAGGGTTTTGATGGTGGGCACCTTATCAACGGACTACTATCTCCCATGTTCGTAACGTGTTGATGGCAAAGGATGCTCAGACCCTCCTTTGCTTGAGGTTAGCGAACACCATTGCAATCGTTATCAGCAGCAGGCACAGAAAAGTCTGTCAACTTCTCTATACGGCATTGCAGATTATGAATCGCTGTGATGTGGAATATCGGCAGAGTTCTAACAAGCGTTTGTTAGTTGAGTTGACGCTCATCCAAGTGGCACAGATTACGCAGAAGGATGATGATGTCCCAGCCTCGGGGCGTAGCCCTAAACGATTAAAAACCCTGTTCAAGAATCTTATTCTGAAGGCTCAACAGAAACCGACTCCGCAGGTGGTCGGGAGCCTGAAACGTGATGATAATGACACTGCTCGTGGCTCTAATGATGTTGGGACAGTGTCTGTTGAGGTTGTGTCATCGTCTGTAAAAAGCAATTACTGAAACCTCTGTTGAACGTTCTTACGCAAAGATATCGTCATCTCTTCCGAAGTCTGTGAACCTCGGCTCATTGTCAATGTCGTTCGATAATCTGATAAAAACCGATAAGAAACGAAAGCAGGAAGAAGAAGTTGAGTACCAATAAGGACGAAAAAGAAGGATTTTCACAGCAAGATCTTGTTGTGAGTTGGCGTGCTATGTGCTCACGTATGCCTGAGAAGATGCAAGCGTTGGCACAACGTATGAAGAATATTACGCCTACTATCACAGAATATCCCGCAATCTTGGTACTTTCGCTGATAATAACATTCAGCTCAAAGAGATGCGAGCGATTAAGTCGCGTATCCGTGCTACCTTGGCAAATGAGCTACACATGGACAAATAGAGGTAGAGATTCGTCTCGCCAAACATGAAGAGATTAAGCCAATGCTTACGCCACGTGAGTCGTTTGATGAACTAATGCAAACGAATCAACCTGCAAAGAAGCTTGTAGAAACGTTAGGGTTGTGTTTAGATTAAGTTCAAGTAGAATAGAATTTTCTCGTCTTCTAACAACCATTACTCATATAAAGGAATTCTATAAAAACGCTTAAGCACAAAAGAAATGAATGGAATGGATTGTGTGGGCTTCCTTTATTTCTGCAGGGAACAACTCCAAATGCCACAGTAGCTCACTCCAACTCCAACACAGATGTGAGCGACTCCATTCAAAAATAAAACCTTGCACTTCTTCTTGTTCGGTATTCTTTGTTTAAAGAATTGCCCATCTTCTTCTGGAGACTCACATACGCTCTTATATGTCACTCAGAATGGAAAATAAACAACTAACAGTAAAAAACGTAGAGGAAACTCATTCAGGCGGAACAATCGTCAACGAGGCGAAGCTTTATTGGTTCGCTCATTATGAAAATGATTGTATCGAAGATTTATAAAGAATATGAAACTCCCGTGGTATGTTTGACGATCGTCAGTACCACGGGGTGCTATTTACCAGGTGTCATTGACGACCATGTTCACTTTCGCGAGCGGATAAGAAGGCGGCGATGGTGAGAGCCACCGTGCGGCTACCTATGGTGGTGTCACCTCTTACTTTGAAATGCCAAACACTAATCCACAGTGACGACGTGGGGCTTTACATGATAAGTAACGTGCAAACACTCTCAAACCATGTAGTTATAGCTTCTTTATCAGTTACTTCTGCTAAACGCAAACTATTCCCCGCAGTTGGATACCCCTCTATTCCTGGTATAAACTTTTATGGGAGCCTCAACAGGAATATGCTTGTTGATCGACGAAGCATTAGAAATGACTTTCCGTACACTGCAGAATTGAATCACCGGTGATGACACACTGAGGATTCTGGTATTATCAACGAAATATGAAAGTTATGAAACAGTTTAGCGACGACGAATATACACATCATTAGAATGCGTAGTAATGAAGCTGCTGGGCATCTTCGTGTTGGCTGTGGAGTTAGCCAGAAAATATAAAGACACACCTTCATATAATCATGTCTACTGCCAGGAACTCTCTTTAGCTAATCTGTCTGAAGACAGAAGGAAGAGTTTCCTTAGAAACATCATTGCATGCCTTCTAAGTGATTTTAACCTGACACTCTGGGGTGTAACCTTCTGTCAAAACGATTGCGTAGAACAGCTATTCAACGCAACTCAGCAGGCAATCACAATAATAGGTATAGGTAATACTCCCTCACCTGTTGGCACGAAGCAAGGTGGATGCGCTAAAGCATCAGGTATGCCGATGATTCAGTTCTCACTTACGATGCTCGAGGGATTGGTTGTTGGTATTCGACAATGGAACGGCTGGTCAAGACTCATGCCCGCTCGTCTCTTCCACATTGACCAACGAGGCTTCTTGCGTGAAGGATATAAGCGTGTCACTATCGTCTCCTCAACAACGGATAAACGAGTTGTATTCAGGTAAATGTAAGTGGAGCCCTATGATGGGACATATCAATGGCGTGTATTACACCAGCTAAATGGTCACCACCTACTAAACAATGGGAAGTTTGACGACACAATACGTGGTGAAGAGATAACTTTCAGAAATGAAAAATAAGTCATAATGAACGAAAACAAAGTAGATAACAAAAGTAAAATAGTAACATACAATATCAGCGACATTTCTCCTTACATTAACTGGGCATTCTTGCTTCTACGTGGTCAATAGATGGTGGCAAAGATGCACAACTAGAGTTACATAGTAATGAACGGATTTGGCTGGTATGGAAGGAAAATACCACACACCGTGTCTTTGCCCTATGTAGAGCCAATGAGCGATGACATCATCGTCAATGGCATGCGTCCCAATGTTACGTCAGCAGAAAGTTATTCGGGCAAACCTAACCTCTGCCTAGCCGATTTCCTTTCCCTACCTCTTCAGGTATTAAGGATGCGATGGGTCTCTTTGCCACTTCTGTTGATGCTAACTTTGCGAGAACAATGATCCTACCAACGTATGCTCTCCCAAACCACAGCTGACCGTTAGTGAGGCAACAGAGAAGTTCCACGAAGATGTTCGTAAAAGCTTTGAGGTATGCCAGATGAGCACCTCACCTTAATGGAGATTTTTGCAGAGAAATGCCAAGACATACGACCTGCTGTGAAGCTGTCCTTCTATCCCTGATACAGTGTAAAGCTTCCTTTATATGATTTATTAGATATGAAGGAATTGGCATTAGCACCTGAAAGTGGAATGATGGTACCACACGCAAGTGTCTCCAGGCTTGTGTTTGCGCATCCACAAAGCCGTTACTTCGATTTAAGAGCAGATTGATAACGAACAACTGAAGATTACGCTCACCGGCGCAAAACAGCTTCTATTTAAAGAAATATCTTGCTTCTTCTCTTTTTAAAGAAATGATAGCCAGAATCGTCATATATCTTATATTAACAATAGTGCTGTCCGACCTCTACATCGACATCCACCTATTTCCGTAAGCGATACCAAATAACTGGTGGAAACGCCTGCTTTGGTGGCTTCCTACCATAGTTGTATGGTTGTTTACACCCTGCGCTATGGCATCCATTCGCAACTTTGCACCTGACAACCTCACCTGTTTGAACACTTATCTATTTCTTCTTGGAATGTTCGTCAGCCCTAAAGCAATCTTCGCTCTCACCTCATTCATAGGTACGATAGTACGCAAATACATCATTGCACTATTCGGAACTGGGGACATTATATAGGAATTCTCTTGGGTTGCTTTGCCTTTGGGACATTTTGTTATGGTGCATCTAGTGTCTCTAACATAAGAGTAAGCATTGACCTCTATTTCAGGATTTGCCAAAATCTTTCGATGGTTATCGAATTGTACACGTATCAGTTTACACCTAGGAACCTGTGGATGGCGCAGTAAGATTTAAGCAAGAGATGGATAGTATTGAAGCAGAAACCTAACCTCATCTGCCTTTACGGGTGATTTCGAATATACGCCCAGAGGAGGTAGAGAAATGTCCACCGCCATTCGCCGATGAAAGGGAACGATCTCCGTTTTGAGGATCACTATGGTTATACGGAATATATCAAGGGTCAAATGCGAAGGAGAAAGCTGCACAAGAGAGCCCGTTTGATAGTAGCTGAAGAGAAAGTCTTAGAGCGGATCCTCCTGCGTAATCAGAACACTGCACATCACATCACCTACAAAGGAGTCTATTTATATATGCGCGGACAGAGATGATGGCTTATGATACCACCTTCCCAAAGCTATTCTGACTACAGAAAGGCAACCAGCGGTATTGGTGCCTAATGCATTTGTGATTATGCTACAGCATGATCTCAGCGATGGGGAACGCCTCAATACCCCAAAGACTACGGCAGCCAACTGACACTCGGTGGACATACACATGGCGGACAGGATGCAGCACTTTCGGATGGCGTCCACAGGTTTAAGCATGAAAGAAGACTATGGACTTTATGAACGACATGACGCTGGTCTTTATGTCACAGCAGGATTAGGAGGCACTTGACCTTCTGTCTCAACATGCCGAATGAAAATAACGGTGGTAACACTACACACAAAGAAATAGTATAAAGAGAATACATCTATGAGCAATCCCTACATCTCAGAAGAAAGAACAACATTCATTTTGTAATACGTGATAATCAATAGTCTGCTATAGCTTTATACACTCTTTCATCTTCTTACCTCTCACTTTATCATTGCCTCAAAGTGCTTACTGCTTCAACAACAACTGTAGGTAGTCAATTGGGGAATGGACATTTCTGTTATTATCCTGGTAAATGGTGGTCATGGTTCACTTATCCGATATGCTTCCTCCCTGTAAGCATTGAAGGACGCGGAGACAGTGACCCAAAAGCAGAGTTATGTTCTTTGTCAGCAACCACCAAGGGCTTTGACATCTTCCTTATATACGGCTATCACTCGGTCGTAACTCTCAAATGGATGATGAAAAAGCTATTCGTAGATCCACAGGGACTGCTTCCTGGAGAAGCCACCACATCTTTGTGGATAAGAGTGGCGCAAGCAAAATCAAAAAGACTACGACACAGCACGTGAGACCCTTGTGGCGGAATGTCGGTTGATCGTTTTTCCGAAAGGTACGTAGCTTTACAGGGCACATGGGCAGAGATTCCGTCGTGGCGCCTTCATGCTTGCAGGACGAGGCTTCAGCTACCTGTTTGTCCACTCTACCATCAATGACATCCTTCGACGTGTGATGCCCTCGCACTTTGAAAGACTCGCACTCTCACTGCTGGCACCCAGCCCAATCTGCCTGACCGTTGCTTTATTAAGCCTATCTTCCCTAAAGGAAAGGCGCATGAGCCCGAAAAAGGCAGCCATGAATGAAGCCATGACTCTGTGTGGCTGGTCCTCACGCCTGAATATCAAGGCTACGTGGAAGTCCAGACCAATAAAAGCAGACAAAACTTGTCAGTACCATATTTTACTTACATTTGTCCTAATCAGTATAAAAGAATCATTATGAGTAAACAAACGATTGATGCATATAAACTGGACGGGCGTTGAAGAGCACTCTGACGAGGTCCTTTCACAACTTATGCGTAGAGGCTGCTGCAATAGCTAATATGAAGAAACGAGGAAAGCTCACCAACAACTCATTCTCTCAACTTCGTAAAGAAGCTGCCAAAAGATTAAAAGGAATGGAATAATAAAAATATTTCCAACCCAATAACTTCGCTATGATAAAATGAAAATCATCGCCCAGTTCTTATAGTTATTGCTGGACCCACTAGGTCTGGTAGGGCTATTACCTCTCGAATTCTACATCATGAATGGATGGAGAATGCTATATACAGTAATCCTGGATACGTTATAGCACAAGAGAAATTTGGCGACTGGAACTCTCAAGGAGGCTAGTATGAAGGCTGTTGATTATTCTGAGCGCCATGAGAGAAAGAGTGTTTAGAGAAGAAACAAGTTATTATATTTGAAACTGTTTTATCAGCTGAGTCTCAAGATAGAGTACAGAAAACGAGCAAAAGACGCAGGTATACGCTTATTCTTTTGTTTCAACATCTTCTCTACACAAATTAGTGACTTCAAGAATAGCTAAACGAGTTTTGGAGGGTGGACACGATGTTCCCATTACCAAAATTATATCACGATACAATCAGCTCAATTATAAACTCAAAGTACGCACTCATTGCAGATAGGCACACGTTTACGACAATTCTATCACTAACGAGGATGCTAAATCATCTCTTCCGTATGTCTGAAGGAGAGGTAATCAGCTAAATACACAAAGCGAGATACCCGAATGGGCAGAAACGACTTACTAACAAGGACACATTTAATTATTGAAACCGCCTGATATTTTGTTACTTGTCAGGTAAATATACTACTTTTGCATCAAAAATCTATGACTGAGCGATAGCATTGTAATTATGCGACATACAACGAGGAGAGATTGAGAAGATTATCCGAGACGGTATTTCAGTTGGAGAAGTTTCTTTTCATATTCTAATCATTGATGATGGCAGCCCCTGATGTTTGTACAGCTCAAATCGTACATAATCTGATAAAGACATAGAGTTCTAATCGTCTCTTTATCATTGGAGCGTTCAGGAAAACTTAGGTCATTAGGGTGGCCAGCCTATATCACAGGCTTCAAAACGGGCATTGGAGCACGTTACCACGACTACATCTTTTGAGATGGACGCCGACTTCGTCACGGACCCTAGCGGCCTCCTCGTCTCTGTATGCTGCAACTCACGACGAGGGTTGGCGACGTTGCAGCTGGATCACGTTATGTTGATCGGCGCAAACGCTGTTGATGACCATTGGACGTGTATTGATTGAGCTTATTTTGCGAGTAAAGTATGCGTGATCGTAACAGGTTTCCATCGCGCATGATACTTCACTGCGGGCTCTCGCTTTGTTATCAAGCCGTCGACTCTTGAAACAATCACTAAGATCAGATTCGCCTCAAAGACATACGCCTTCCAAACAGGAAATGAAGTACACCGCCTACAAGATAGGTTTGTGAAGATTAAAAGAAGTCCCGGTCATCTTTGTCAATCGCCGTGAAAGGAACCAGTAAAGATGAGTGCGGTGGTATCTTCTCGAAGCATTCTGGTCGATCATCCGACCCGTGTGGATGGTTGGTTCAGAAAGTATCCCAAGATAAAGACTAAGATTTATACCAAATAACAATAACAGCCATGACCTCACTAAGGTTATGGCCGTTACATATCTTCTAAGTGACTTTGTTTTTAGTGCCAACTTAGAAACTATGGTAGTACAACAATTGTATAAAACATTAGAAAATAATGCAGGAGATTCAGGTTTAATTTACTTTTACCAATTAAACTAACAAACTTGCATCTATTTCCATACAAATCTGGCATCCTCACAACACGTGGACCATATACTTTTACTATGATAAGGTATTCGTCCCCTCTTCATGAGACAGCTTTCATCAAATCCCTCAACATGAGATAAGTGCCAGATTTTCTACATATCTATGCAACCTAACAATGGTCGCACTTTTACTTTTCGATCTAATAGACGTACCGGGATAGAAGTAGTCTTCTTTATGTGATAATACGCTTACCGTATCTGTCTTAACATACTTGTAGTCACGTCTACATCTACGTCTTCTTTGTACATCCCATAAAATAACATTAAAGATGCTTATAATGTATAGGATGTTTAATCATACAATATTGAATTTAAAAAGATTATTTTATCATTACTAAACTCACTTAACACAACCAACGTGTATGTATTAATAATGATTTATCAGGGTAAAGGAACATCATTCTTGTGGTTGGGTGCCTTTAGATAAAGAATCTGTTATTACAGAACGACGTGTTCCTTGTTACTATTTCTGACACAGCTTATTGTGTCATAACTTCAAAACTTATGCTTCCTTTATCGTACTCAAGGTGAAGTGGGTGATTGTCCAATACCTTCCAACTAAAGGTCAACTACATGTTTTCTTGCTTGGAGAGTGGATAGCATTTGACTCCAAAACCAAAAGCCCATGAGAACAGTCTTCACACCGAGCAGCTTTCAAAGGTAGAGATAATTGAATACTACCACCAGTCACGTACTGGTAATGGACGCCACTTAATACAGCCTCAAAGCCACGCTCAGCAGCCTTATACAAGTCAATAGACAGACATAACCGCGTACCACCATGATGCTTCCACCTTCACTGTACATAATCAGGAGCACACTACGAAATAATCAATACCAACTGGTTAATCTTTGCATGATCCTGATGTGGAACAAGACGAGAAGAGAGCTTTGCGTATGCCTTTTGATGGAATAACAGTCTTCGCACCATCACCTGTGTAACCACCCCTGCGATACCACATACATCGAATGCTGGACGATAACCAGTGCGCTCAATTGTTGCAACCTTCTCACCAAAGAGTGCCTTCACGCCGAGGGACTTTGTATTCCTCCCCATCGGTGCTGAATAGAAGCAACCACCTTGCGCCCTCACAGAAGCCTTCAACATCATCGTAGAAGCTAGGGATGCGAATCTTACCATCAGGACTAGTTACGTCTGCTATCAACTTACAGTTGACATTGATAGGATTAGCCACAGCACCACCGAATGTTCCTGAGTGAAGGTCAGCGGTTAGGACCAGTCACCCTCAATCTGCCAATAAGACAACCACGCAGACCTGTTGTAATAGAAGGTGTATCAGGACCGATAAGACCAGTATCTGAACGAGGATAACATCGCAAGCTAAGAGTTCCTTGTTCTCAATGAATGGGCCTGAGGCTACCAGAACCAATCTCTCCTCACCAAAGATGGAATCCTTACATTATGCTTCAAATGTCATTCTTATTAAGATACCTTTAAATGCCTTTGCCTGCATGAATGACTGACCTTATCATCACTGTGCACCACGAGCCCAGACTATCAGATGCGGCCTCTTTACTCTATGCCTTCTTATGAAGATGGGTTTGATAAGCGAGGCAGATATCTATAACTATGATTGTCACTACCACGCCGATGCTTACTAATCTTATAAAGCGAGTGAATAGATACATCATGTATGTTTAGCACTGATAAACCAGACAATAATCTCTTGATAAAGTCGCCGCTTAATTTTTCGAACCAGACCAACAAACTTACCTATTCAAAGTCTACGTGCACTAGAGAAGTCACCTGGTTCCATCCTCTGCAGTTCTTTTCATTATCCAAAGCCATCTTACCTTGACAGGCCTTGTCAGACTTAGGTTATACTTATGAAACGGTCAAAATCTGATGATCGGTAAAACCTTTACCTTCAGCGTACTATCAACAAAACCTTCCTTGCGGCGTTCGGTTGACGGAATTAGCAAAAGGTAAAGCTCCCACCATCGCATCCTTACCCTCTCCAGACGGTTGGCTACAGATAGATTTTCTGATTCTGGGTGATACCTTGTCGACGTGAATCGAATGTCCCTCAAACATTACAGTCTGTTTCTCACTATCAGCAAAGATATGGGTTTATCATCTTGTAAAGATAGTCATGAAGCGTCTTAGACAACAAGTCGAAGTTCTTATGAAAGAGTGGTTGTGGTGATGCTAAAAGTTATCGTAGCTCGTGAACCATCTTTTTCTTTGCTTGATCAGTGATTGAATGATTGACTCCAAACTCTATCCGACGAGAGTCTAACGCATCATTCATCCATCGTAGGCTTAGGAACAAGCTGACCCTCCCTTACGGAAAGCCTGCTCTAATTCGCACTCAACCTGTCACCTCTGTTTTCTCAGGTGCTTGATTCGTAAACCCTTCATGATAGATATTATCTAACGCATCACGCACATAAAAGGAAGTCATAAAAGCTAACATTGCGTCACCAAGGTAGGAACTATGAGAAAGGTACCTTCTCTACCAGGGCTGTAGCCAGTTCTGGTACAATCTCAATACCTTCAATTTCTCGTTTGACAGCTGTGTCTCAACCTCAAATGAGCAGATGGTTTCAATATCATACATAAAAAGTCAACACGGAATGGAGTTCGAAAGAAAATTCATACTTCAAACTTTTTATACCATAACAATATTCCCAATCTATTTTATTTTATCCATCATAGTGTCTATCTTAGAATTATTACTACTGCAAGTTACTCATTCATATTGAAAGTCCGAATAAAACAGCAGAAATATACTTGCAGTATAAAAAGCACAAGAGGCATTTTGACAATCATATTATATAGAACAATGCAAACTACTTTTTCTTCGCTTGACTAACTTACTCAAAACTTTGCCTTATATCGGAGACAAATATACTCCCCGATAGAAGTTTCTGTCTCCAGCTTCTATCTTCGCAGTAGCCTACTCTTGGGATCTTGCCATAGCCAAGTAGTCGCCCATTATGAGCAGGGGCTAGTAGCAGTGCATCTTTTTCCCATACCTCTTGAAGTGCTCAAAAGCATTTCCATAGGTCAGCACGGAGTGAGAGGAGTCAGCTTGGCGTTCCGTCATATCCGCAGTGAAACTCTCTCCCCGTTGCAGCTGATGCCCATAGCCAACACGGTTAATTCTTCCAGCCGTACGGTCCTCAAAGTATTTTCACTGCGACTAGCTGCACGCTCAAAGGTGACAAGTCTGCCAGCCGCACCCTGCGCTGGGCAAGGGTCGGCTGACAGGACAGGCAGAATACACAAAGTAAAATGAAAGAATTTATCGTTCGCATCAATTACGTTTTTTTAGTGGCGAGAAGATGCTCATAAACGAATTGAAATTCCTCTGCGAAAGGGGATTGATTGCCAAGAAACAATACCCAGAAGTGCCTCCCGTGTGGAGTATTCACTTACACCATTGGGCAAGAAAGTGCTGCCGATTATCGATGAAATTTCCAGATTCGGAATGGAAAAATCTGTGAATCATATTCTAATGGCACTCTCTGCTATATGCATGCCATGCGAGAACAGGTCATTTACCTTCGCCAAGTACTTCTTTTTAATGCATTCATCCCGTTGATGGCGGATGGGAAACCCGAATAAACAGTCATCAAAAGCATAATTTCCTTGATGCTTTCTTCGAAAGTCCGACATTCAAGCCTGCTCTGATATGAAACTTCAACTGAGGTAGGGCATTGCCCAAGGCTGTTAACGCTGCAATGGTGGCTATTTGACGATATTTTCTATCCAAATTTTCTCTTGAGAAAATATCTCCATATCCGTATTCGAGTATGAACTGTGTCAATTCAGGAGCAAAACCATCGTAAGTGCTTTGCAGTTGCTCCACCATTCCTGGAGCTATCGCCGACAATTGCTGTTTTCCTAACTGCAATCGGTCTTGGGCGTTTTTTCTTTCTTCAAAACCCTCATTGTCAGAAACACCATGCTGGTTTCGTTCCTGCAAGACTTCTTTTAATGCATTCATCCCGTTGATGGCTGAAGGGAATCCGGCATAAACAGACATTTGTAAAACAACCTCTTTCAGCTCATCGACAGAGTTTCCTGTATTGAGCGCTCCGTTGAGATGAACCTTCAGTTGCGGTCGGGCATTGCCCAAGGCTGTAAGTGCGCGACTACCGCAATTTCTTTCGATTTCAAATCAATCCGTCACGAGAATAAATATCTCCAAACGAATACTCTATAATGAATCTTCCCAAATCGGGAGAAATCTCTTTGAGACTTTCAATTACTTTCTTGCCAGCCTCATCATCAATTTCTTTAAGCTTTTTCCCAGCCTCTATTAAAACGTTCTGACTCCATATTTCTTTCTTTTTATTTGTGCTGTTGCACATACTGAAATAAATAAAAAAACAAAATACCAATTATCGGTTTTAACTTTTTTTGGAGCAAAGATAATTCGGCAAGAATGCATTCGGATAGGATTTTTTTCTCCTTTATTTGGGTGCTTTTTAAGACTTTTTTTAGATATTTCTTTTTGGAAAGCAGTCGGTGAGAAAGATGTTTTCTGTCGGAATAATTTTTGCAAAAATAAGAGTTGTCTTCAAATCCTAATTTAAAAAGCGATTTCATTGATGTTCAGAGAGGTGTATAACAATAATCTTTTGGCTTCGGTTATTTTCATATCCAACTGCAACTGCTTAGCTGAAAGCCCCGTTTGCACTTTGCATAATTCACTGAGTGTCTCAGGAGTTGTTTTCAATCGTTCGGCATAGGCTGTTATGGGTAGATCCGTATGGATATTTTCCATAAGTAGTTTTTTGTACTTAAAAATCAAGGTGTCCTGACTCCTATAAATAGTTCTCCCTTTCTTAAGCAAAGAAATAAAATAGGAAATGGCTATCTCCTGCTTTTGCTTATCCTCTTCCACAAGCATTTTCTTCAAAACAGTCTCCACAAAAGAGATTTCCTCTTTGTCAATATCCTGATAGGGAGTAGAAAAATCAATATTATACTGTTGAGCAAAAGAAGTTTCCATCAAGATGAAATAACCTTGTGTCTCAGCAGAATATTCCCAGTTATGAATTTGTCGAGGATTTATGGTAAAAATTCGCTGAGGGCAAATTTCGTATTCTTCAAAATCAATAACATTAAGTCCTTTTCCTTGAGTAAACCAAACGATTGAATAAAAATTGTGTCTGTGCGGCCATTCAATATCTGGGTCTGGTGTCTCTTCAAAAATGCCGATATAATGCTGTACTGGTTCGATACTATCTAATATGTCACTAATTTTATAGATTTTTCACTTGAGTTACTATTGCGATATATAATTCTATGTTGTTTTTCATTTTCCGCAAAGTTACTCATTCATAGTGAGAAAGTCGAATAAACCAGCAGGAAAACGCTTCTTGCGAAGCATAAAACGTCGCAAGAGGCGTCTTTGATAATCAAGGTAAATAAAACAGAGCATATTCCACCTGTCTGCGTTTAACTAATCCACTCAAAACTTTTCTCTTGTATCGGCAAAAGGAAACGTACTCCCGATAAATATTTCTGTCTCCTGCTTCTATCTTTCGCAGCAGCCTACTCTTGGTGTGCTTGCCATAACCGAGCAGTCGCCCCACGCCCACGTTATAGGCAAGTAGACTGAGTAACAGCGCATCCTTACCATAGCCCTTGAAGTGCTCAAAGCATTTCCATAGGTCGGCACGGAGCAGAGAGTCTGCTTGCCGTTCTGTCATATCCGCTGTGAAATGCTCTCCTGGTTGCAGCTGATGCCCATAGCCAACATACGGATAATTCTTCCAGCCGTGCATGCCCTCAAAGTATTTTACTACAACTACTGCACGCTCAAAAGGTGGCAAGTCTGCCAGCCGCACCCTGCGCTGGGCAAGGGTCGGCTGACAGAACAGGCAGAATACACAAAGTAAAATGAAAGAATTTATCGTTCGCATCCATTATATTCTTAGTGGCGAGAAGATGCAGGCTTATCCTTGCCCTCTTCCCGCTCGTTGTTAAAACTAAAGGTCAGTTGCTGAACCCTGCCGAAGTTATCCTCCACATATACATCAATCGTCTGGCGGTCAGATGACAGCGAGGTGTAGTACAAGCGGAACACATCTTTTGTCAGCGGATAGCGGTCGTTAGGCTTGAAGACAGTACCATTATCATTTCTTAGTAAGCCTTTGCCGTCAGACTGGAAATAACGTATCGTATAGCGAGTGTCGGCAAACTCACCATCTCGTTTGAGCGTGCAGCGTATTTCAGCCGTCTGTCCCTTTATGATGTCCTTCTGAACCGGCATCGTCTCCACCGTAAACGGATAAGACTGCTGAACATCCAAATCCCTATCACAAGCAGATAGGCAAAACACGGCAAGGGTCAGCATTCCCATTACCCAAATCGTATTCAATATCTTTTTCATCTTTTCTTCTACTTAAAAGTTAAATCTTAGTCCTGCAGAAACAGCCGGACGGAAACGATGCACATCCGTTCCAAAGAGGAAACGTCCCTGTGCCTTTACAAGAAAGAGAACCCTGTCCGTCAGGAACACTTCCACCGAGCCATGCACGGCACTGCCATAGACAAAGCGGGAGCGGTCGAGCAGTGTTGCCCCATCGGGCAGCAACTTTTTGTCCTCGTTCAGTTGCTCATAACCACCCAAAGCAGATATGCCGCCATAAAGAAACACGTTCTTACCTCTATCAGAAAGAACAGGGTGCATATAGCCCACCTGCAAAAGTGCATCCTTGAGTTTTACGTTATAACTTCTGTACGGCATATTCTGCTGTTCATACTCTGCCATAACAAAGGTATAGTTCTCACGACCCAGATAGCGGGTGAGTGATGCTCCCATGCCAAAATTGTCAGTTGCAAGGAACTTTTCACCCTTAATAAGCGGAACACTCCCTACGACCTCTATGCCCCTTTGCTTGGGTATCAGTCGCTGTGCCTGCGATGGAAGACTGAAAGTCATAGCCACCGCAACGCATACTGTCAGAATGATATTGTTCTTCATAATGTCTACCATTTCAATTTGAGGTTATCAATCTTCTTTGCCAGTTGCAGGTCTTCTGCCGTTATATGGAAAGTCAGCGTACGACCGCCATTTCTCTCATAGAGCGTCACTTCAAGCTGCTTGTCTTCAGCAAGAGAAAACTGCTCGAGCGCAAACACACTGTGTTCACTACCCATACCACGCACCTGCATCACCTGATGATAGGCACGAAGTGGCTGCAACAGCTGCTCTTGTATGGCGGTGCGCTTTGCCATCTTCTTATCAACTACCTTAAAGGTGATAAATCCACTGAGTACGGCATGTTTGTACCATTTTCCATACGAGTGTGGAAATACAGCAAGCCATTATGGGCATACAAGCCACGAAGCAGGAACTTCATGCCAAACTGCTGTGTACCGATGTGCTTGATGGTACGCTTGTCATTCTGATAGATAGTCTGCATCATCAGCTTTACTAATACGGGCGACTCGTTGCCAAGTTCCTTGAAGTAAATGTCAGAGCGATTGCTTGGTAGTCGTCCGTCCGTTGGTGACAGAAAGTCCTTCATCTCAATGCTGAGTTTCTCCGGTTCATCAGCATACTTTACGTTGAAAGCATAGAAAGAGCCGTCCTCGCAGATGACACTCATATTGGTCTCCGTTTCAAAGTCCTTCACTGAAGCCTTTACACGTAGTACGTTCTCGGCATCCTCCGCCTTCCCTGCGATGATATTCTGTGACCCCAAGTCTACATAGCGAATGGCAGAAGGGAAGATAAGATGCACGGTCTTGTCAAAGGTAACGTCAAGACCATACGGCAGTACGACACGTCCCGTTGGTATGGCACGGCTCATACCTTGAAAAAGCTCTCCCGATGTAAGAGGACGGTTTGGTGTCAGACCATCAATGTTTTTCTGTGCTGTGGCTGTTGCTCCCATCATGGCAAGCATAGCCATTGATAAAATAATTTTCTTCATTGTTGCTATTGATTTGATGTTATTTTTTACTTATTATTTTTGATTGTTTTATTTGGACTGAACCAAGAAAAGGCGGTAGCCACCCTTGAGCGTTACCTTGATAGTACGCAGTTTCTTCTGAAGCAGCTGACTTGCGCCCTGCATCACCCCACGGGCAGCCTCTGAGATAATCTGGTCTTTGGCAGAGGAAGCGAAGGTAAAAGATGTGCCCATTGAACCGCCGATGTTCGCTCCAACTTCCTTAAGCGCATTGATGTCCTCTGAACCAGGTATATACACCCCCTCTTGTCCATCTGTATCGTATGCCGAGAGCTTGACGGCTATGATATGCCCGTCCACCTCAATGCTTTTGACAAGCAGGTGCATACGGTTACCTTCTATCTTAGCGACGGCTATCAGTCGGCTCTGTCGTGGAATGTGCAGTCCCTGTACCTTGGCACTTTCAAGCAGACGGAGTACAACATTATCACCCTCTTTAAGAACTGTAGTCCTATCCACGACGACTTTCAGCGTATTGCGCATTGTAGGTATAGCCGTGCTTGCAAGCGAATGAAAGCCCATATTACGAGCCTTTTTGCCATATTCCTCCATAAAGTACACATCGCTCATAGGTTGGTCAAGTGAAGATACTACCTGTCTACGCTCCGGCAGCACTTCCATTGCAGGCTTTTCATTCTGCATGGTCTTGCCCTTAGCGGCGTCAGAGCCACCTACAGTGTCTTCCGTTTTTTCATTTCCTGCCGCCAGACCATTATTGAAGGTAGGTGGAGTTGATGCTTTAGGGAGATACTTCGCTGCCATCTGATAGCTCTTTTCCATCAAGGCAAGCTGCCGTTTCTCTTCATTATCCTCCCTGCTGTCTTTGGCAGAGAGTTCTTTTTTAAGGTTATCTATCTCCGAGCGCAAGGCTTCACGCTCCTGCTCGTGTGGATCGGGAGCGTAAAAGGAGTTCAAGAGGCGATTATTCTCCTCAAAGCGATGCATGGAGCTTTCTATCTTTGCCGTAGAAGCAGCTGTCTCTGCACGCTGCTCCTCCACAGAAGCAATGTTTTCAGAAAATATTTTTCAAGAAATGTTAGAAAATATTATTTTGTCTTTTGCTGATTATAAAGAAAAATCATTACCTTTGCGCTCATTACTAACCACCTCCTTAAATTTATAGGATATGATAAAATATGTAATTCAAGCGAAGAAAAATCCGTTGAAGAAAAACGAGATTAAGTATTATCCGCAAATGGCACCAACCACACCGATGTCGCTTGCACAGATAGTAAAGCGTGTGGAAAAACGTTCAACCGTTTCAAGTGCCGACGTTAAAGCCGTTTTAGATGCTTTGCAATACGAGGTTATGGAGGCATTAGAAAATGGTAATACAGTCCGCCTTGGTGATTTAGGCTCGTTCCGCCTCACAATGAAATCGCAAGGTGCTCCGACTGCAGCCGAGGCAAAGAAGAAAGGCGCACAACTTATCAAGCAGGTTAATGTACAATTTACGAAGAGTACAACCATGCGCGATACCCTTGATGCCCGCCTTCTTGATTTTACGCCACAGGAGGACATCGTGAATGCTACAGATGGAAAGAAGCCTAAACCAGAAGAACATTCTGGTCCAGATATAGACGAAAATTTTCATCCTTAAGTAGCTAAAATCGTTGGTTTAGTAACCCATTTAGATGTGCAGAATATTTTACTTCTGCACATCTTTTTTTATGGCATTTCATAGTCAAAAAACAACCTCTGTAACTATTTGACTATCAATACTTATTAGACAGCAAAAATTGTCCTATAAGAGAATTAAAATTGTCTTATAAGAGAATTTGAATTGTCCTATAAGACAATTTCAAGAGTCTTAGTATGTAATTTTAAAAATTAGTTAGTGCATATCTAAACTTTCTTTATAGCTCAATTTTAATAAAGTAAATCATTAATGTCTATTTTGTATTATGCATTATTTTTCTTAACTTTGCGCTTAGAAGTCCTATCTGTATTTTCTAATGAATAATTTGCAATATATACGTACAAAGCAATCTTCCATAATGCGGAAGATACGGCGGTCATGTGCTATTAAGAAGAAAAATTAATGTTAGAAGGAATAATTTAAAGAAAAAGCAAACAGCCTAAGTACCATAAACATAAACAATCTTACCTACCAAACCCATATGAGAAATATGAAATATCTTTGTCAGGCGATTTTCGACTATTAGATAATACTGATTATGTAATCCGTTCTATTAACGAAATTACAGATTTTTCTAAACAATATGGGAAGTACAGAATTAGCTTAGATATGTCAGAGATTCATTATTTAGATATTGGTGCAATAGGATTGTTATTATCTGCAATAAACACTCTATCTAAAAGTAATTGTCTCGTTTATGGGAATGTCCCGAACAAAGATGAGTGTAAACAATTATTTTACGACTCTGGTTTTTTAGATCATGTTAGCATAATACAAGGGAAGAAGCCCAAAAGAGATACTCGAAATCTTATGATAGAAAAAGGATTCGATAAAACAAGTAACCTCCGTATAGGTAAAGAAGTACGAAATGCAGTTAATCATCTAACAGGTTTAGAGGAATCATATAGACCCGTGTATGGAATTATTCAAGAAATGTGTGCGAATTCTATAGAACATGCTAATAAAAAAAGACGTCATAAGAATTGGCTTATGTCTACATATTATTCAGAAGATAAGGTCATCTTTACGATGACTGATATTGGTTCGGGTATCTTAGGTACATTGAAAAGGAAGTTCTTACAGATTCCACGTGATATTTTTGCCGATAGTATCCAAGTATTGGAAGGTGTGTTTGACAAAAAATATCAATCATCTACATTTGATAAAAAAATAGGAATAAGGGCTTACCAAAAAAATAAAAGAAGCAAATACAAAGAAATATATAGAGAATCTCAAAGTAATAACAAATAATGTTTTCCTAAACTTTGATGAGCCATCTATTTCAAAAGTTTTGGCAACAAAACTTAGAGGAACTTTTTACTATTGGGAATTAACAAACAAAAGCAATATTACAATGGAAACAAAGAATGAATTAATTTTCAAAAATTATGTCTTATTCTCAGAGTCCAGGTCCACGCTATTGTGATCAGGGCGATGACTCAGGAGAAGACTTTTACCATAGCATTTTAAATTACAAATTCTATCAAGCATATAATGAGAAAAAAACTCTTATTATAGATTTAGATGGACCTGATGGTTATGCATCTTCTTTCTTAGATGAAGCTTTTGGGAACTTGGTATATGATTTTGGGAAAAAACTTGTAGAAAATATACTTAAAGTAAAGTCTGAGGAAGAACCTGAATGGATAGAAATGCTTAATGACACTTATGAAGAATGGGAAAAACGCCGTAAAGGAGGAAAAGCCCCAAAGATAACCATTGAGCACCCAGAATGGTATCGTTTTATGAATAACAAACTTATGCAAAAACAATGGATTCATTTGTCTTCTGGAAAATAACTGTTTCAGATATCCTTCAGTTTGTAGGGTTAATAGTTACAGTGTGGATAGCTATTGTTGTTCAAAGGAATTTAACTAAGAATCGTTATTTAAAAGATTATTTTATCAACGAAATTAAAGATTTAAGAAATGAATATCGCATTTTATTTGCAGATATACAAAGTTCTAAATTAAATTCTGAAACAATAAAAGTTAGAGTAAAAAAATAATATCACTGAGGATAAAGACTATAGAGGATTATAGTACAAGGTACTTCTCTATCGAATCTTCTAACTTAAAGTTATTACATTTTTGAATTTCAGCAATTCATAACAGGAACGGATGATTTCAACAATCAATACAAGGAGAGTACAATAAATTTTTTTCTAATATGACAATAACAAAAAAATACTTGAATATCAAAAAGGATATTGTTGATGAGCTAACATTATGTGTTATTAATATTAACAATGCGTCAAAAAAAGGTTCAAATGGTGGTTAGTTAGGAATAAAAACAATGTAATCAATATTTAATTACAAAAGAATTCTGAATTAAGTTTTACATAATAATTATTTAAAATATGAGACGCAACCTAATTGATTTCGCAATGGAGGGATTTATTCTCTCACTCCTAAATCTGGCTTTTATGGGCATAACTAATCATTATTCTAATGATAGGGGTTATTTTTATATATATCCAGAAGATTCTGTTATTTGGTATTTTTGGCTTAGCACTCTTTTCTTTGGTCATTTCTTTCGTATGGATGAAACTTAAGAAGGTGAATAAAAAAAAGAATTGGATACTTGCCGCGCTCTATATAGTGCTTACTACTCTTGTTGATTTGTCTTTTCGGTCAGGATACTGGAACGAATTTTCGGGTGATTGGGAGGTTGTTAGTAGCTATGGCTTAATATGGATGTTTGTCATTGTTATGGCTGTATGGGTAGTATTTCGTTATCAAGTAGATGAATTAAAAAAATAATACTCAAAAAAGAGTAGCGGGAACTTTGATTCAAGGGTCGTTATCTTGCTTTTGTTTTTTCGGTCAAAGACCTCAACAGTACGTCTCATTTCTTTGCTTTCTTTGGTTGAAGATTACGGATAAGGTGGCAGACCGTACGGCGGTTCACAAGGTAGCGCGGGTGCATACGCACTGCTCCTTTTTTCATCAGTCCGTATTGCCCGTACTTTCTGTTCATGGCGAACGTTTGCCATACCACAAGGCTGGCACCCACTACGCCTATGACAAGACAGGCTACTTGGCTGACTCCACAGAGATAGAGAATAACCACGAGAATGAAGACAGCCAGCAGTCCTCCTGCAAAGAGGAAGAGGTACTGTGCCTTCAAACCCTTGAACTCCACCGTCCGACCTACACCCTTATTGATTTCAAATGCTGCCATCGCCTTACAGGAAGAAGCTTCTCAAGATAGTGGCAGCCACAATGAGGAAGATACACGCACCGAACCAAGAGGCTGCGGTCTTGCTCGTATCGGGGTCACCACTTGAGAACTTGTTATACACTTTAATGCCTCCAATCAACCCCACTACCGCCCCCACGGCATAAATGAGTTTCGTGCCGGGATCGAAGTAGGAGGTTACCATTTTTGTAGCTTCATTGATACCGGCAATACCATTGCCTTGTGCGTATGCTCCTATGGCGGTAGCCGTCAGGAGTAGCATTGTGATTTTCTTTTTGTTGTTCATTGTTCTTTTTATTTTAAGTTGTTAAATGAATTGTTTTCTTTTGGGTAGAGATGGTAAGGGGTGGCTCGGTTTTATCGTATGACTGATATTGGTTGATTGTTTTACTTTTGAGTCACCCCTTGATCACTTTACAATATGAACAAAAACAATAGTCTTACAGATAGTATGACAGTGGACGATCGGCTTCTTCCGATGCATCGCTATTCTCTTGTGCAGAATCAGACTCGGGAGATATTGTTTCTTCGTTCGTCATTTCTGCTTCTTCTGCTTTACGGATGGCAGCAAGAAGTTTTTGATGGTCTTTCTCCTGCTTGAGCGTTGCCTCTTTGATATAGTCCATAAGCTGTGTGCCCTGTATGCTTTGCAGAGTATCCAGCACTTCGGCTTCGTTTTCCTCATCAAGCGTGTCGTCATTTTTGTGCCAGCCGGTAATACGGACTACTTCCCGTGCAAGAATAGCGGACGGTGAAATTTCTGGCATCACTGCATCGGCGATTTGCAGTTCCTCACGGATGATAGTGTCTTCGTCAGATTCGTCCATTGTATAGTCAACCTGCATTTCATTGTCCTCTTCTGTACCTTCCGCTTCTTTTGTTTCTTCGGGTACAGGTGAGTTTTTCTCTGCAAAAGTATTAGGTTTTTCATCTGGATTTTCAGAGGAGGAAACAGCGGGAACTTTGGAGATAGAGTGGGAATGAAAAGGCTTGCTCCTACCCACCAAAACGTGACGTGCATTGTCAATCTGCTCTTGGGAAACGGATGTATTGAGACTTGTGCCGTGCCCGTTTCCTTTCTGCTTTGGTGTATTCTTCCCTGATTGGGCTGCCAAATCTTGAAATAACCTCCAAAAGTATGCGATGCCGAGAGCTATCCACGCTATACCCAGCAAAAGCAATACGCCTAACAATAAATTGATTATCATAAGTCTATGGTTTTATCGCGCCTGCGTTGTGAGGCGGTATGGTTCAACAAATCCTGATACGTTTTCAAATGATCGAGAAGGATATTCTCAATATACCCCGTGATGGAAGCCTCCGATCTGATGTCGCTCAGCACATCACGCAGTATCTGGAGTATCTCAGTATGGATACTGAAGCCCGACTTATTGCGCCCATTGCGGACACCCGTCAGAAATCGCTGTTCGTATTCAGGAAAGTCCATTGCTGGGGAAGAATCCTTCGCTCTGGCGTTTCTCTTTCGCTTCTCGGGACGAGCAGTATGGGCGGTGCAGTCATCAAGCGGTATGTCTTTTGATATTTTATCTTCTTGTCCATAATACCCTTGAAGAGAAACACTTTTATCTTCTTCCACAGAGTCTGAATCATCATCCAAATCAATGGGAACGTCAAAGTCAGGTGTGTTCTCTTCTGTGCGCTTCTTGACACCAATATCCGCCATCTCTGCCAATTTCTCCTGAAACAGCTTCTCACGTTGTTCTTTCAGTGACTTCATACGCTATCCTCTGTTTTCAAGTTGAGTTTCTCCATGACCTCCCTTACCCACTCGTCCACACCCGTCTGCGGACGGAGAGTCGTTGCTGGGGGTAGGTAGGAGCATCGGAAAACACCTTTGACACCGCCTTGTGCCAACTCCCTGCTGAATCGTACGGAATTGTAGATACGGGCATCGAAGATCGGCAGTCCCTGCTCCCTCGCATTTTGGCTGAACAGGTCGATGACCATGGTACTGGCACTGCGGTTGATTTTGTTCCAAAGCAGGAAGAAGTCCTGAATGCGTGAGCCTTCAAACCCGACACCCAAGTCCCTGATTGTCTTGGCGTATGCAAAACTCGATGCCAGCGACTGTGGGTCGGCTTCTATAGGTGAGATGATGTAGTCCATCGTAATGGACAAATCCATCATGGCACTGGTAAGGGCATGACCAGGAAAGTCAAAGATAATCAGTTGCGGCGCCGTCTTCATTTTACGAAAGTATTTCATGACATCGGAAACGGCTCTTTCTGGTTTGCTTCTGATGATATGATACGATTTCTTGCCGTAGCGCGACAGGCGTTCATGAAGTTCCTTGCCCAGTTCGGGTGAGGACTCGATGAGATCTCTGTCGCGTTCGCGGAGTTTATAGAAAGATTCCTGCGTACCGTCGCAATCCACGACGGCAAGGGAGATGTTCTTCTCGTAATATAGTATGGAAGCTAGCACTTCGGCAAGGCTGCTTTTGCCAACTCCGCCTTTCTGTGAGGCGAAGCCCAGATAGATGGGATTGTTTTTCTTCTTTTCCATATTCATAGTCGGTTGTTACTTATGTTATAAGTTAATGTATATCTTGACTGACAAGTCATGTCATATTTGTTGTTGAAACCATATTTTTTTGACTCGACTAAACTTTCATTACGCTTAAC